>JGI12420J12819_1000255_pt1 | contig 35229 bp, 36 predicted proteins | sample Passage237A_FD_12819 | JGI IMG/M metagenome (IMG submission 12819) | reverse complement strand
ACCAGCAATACTGCTCGAACCCCAACCCGGTGAGCGCCTCTGGCTCCACCGGCAAGGCGCTGCTGTCCGCGGTCAACGCTGAGCGCGCCAAGCTGGGCATCAAGCCCCTCAGGTGGTCGTCCTCGCTCGCAAGCACCGCGACCTCATGGTCCAAGTCGATGCTCAAGAAGGACCTCAAGACCTCCAAGCTCATCGACGGACTGGCACACAACCCCAACCGTCCTGGCGCCGAGAACGTCGCGGTGGTCTACTCCTCCGCCGGCTACTCCGCTGGCGCCGCCGTCAAGAAGATGCACAAGAACCTGGTGCGCTCCTACGGCCACTGCACCAACCTGATGAACCCCAAGCACTCCACGATGGGTGCGGGCATCGCCGGTGACGGCAACACCTGGTACGCGACGGAGAACTTCCGCTAAGAAGCGGTCTCTTCGGAGACAGTCTCCTCGACAGCTTCCGCGACCGGCTCGGCCGACGCTTCGGTCGGGGCCTCCTCGACAGTCACCTCAGCCTCGGGCTCGGCTTTGGCCACGGGCTCTGGTGCTGCCTCGGGCTCGGTTTCAGCCACGGGCTCGGCTGCCGCCTCGGGCGCAGACTCAACCACAGCGTCGGGCTCGCTTGCCTGCTCCGCCTGCGCCTCAGGTGCAGGCTCGGCCTCAGGCTCCTGCTCTGGCTCCGGGTCGAGGCTGCCGAGATCGAAGGAGACGACCACCTCAGAAGCGAAGACCGGATCCGGCGCGGGCCACTGCGTGGGGCCCTGCTCGACCGTGGTCTGCGAGTGCGCGCCACAGCCGTGGTCAATCGAGACGACCTTGCCGTCGGACGGCGACCACTCGTTGGTGCACGCGCCGAACATGAGGCGCAGCGAGCCGCTCAGCGGCACGAAGAAGGCGCAGGTCTGGCACGGCTCAGCGGAGGCGATCGCAGAGGCAGCCGTGGGGCCGTGCGAACCGCGGTACCAGCGGGTGGCGACATCGTCGCGGCCCTCGGGACCCAGCACGCGCTCGCGGCCAAGCCCAAGCTCCCAGATCTGAGTCGCGTCCTCATCCTGCGTCACCTCGTAGGTGGGAACGATGCGCGGGTCATTCTCGATGAGCGGCAGCACCATTGCGGGCTCGAGGTCGCCTGGCTGAATGCGGTCCGCCCACGGGATCCACGGGGGAGCAAGCAGCGCATCGGCGGCGGGCAGCAGCGCGGCCTCGTCAACGCCCACATCCTTCGCGCGCGGGGCGCGGGACAGCGTGACCGACCACACCCAGCCGCGATAGCCGGGCAGCAGGCACTCGAAGTTGTGTGTGACGGAGTTCTTATTCTCCTCGACTGCACCAAGGTGCGCGCCAACGGCCGCGGCGTCCTCGGCAAGCTCAACGGCAGCCGCCTTGGCGACCTCGATGGCTTCCGCGAGCACCGCGTCGACCATCACGCCTCCAGCTGCTCGGCGACGGCACGCAGCACGGCCGCGACCTTACGTCCCTTGTCAGCGTCCGGGTAGCGGCCCTTGCGCAGGGAGTTCGAAACGCCGTCGAGCATCTTGATGAGGTCCTCGACGATCACCGTCATGTCCTCGGTGGGCTTGCGCAGCGCCTGAGAGACGCTGGGCACAGGCTCGAGCACGCTGACCGTGAGTGCGGAGGGGCCGCGGCGACCGTCGGCGATCGAGTACTCGACCTTGGTGCCGGGACGCACCGTCACACCGTCCGGAAGCGCGCTGGCGTGCAGGAACACCTCACCGCCGTCGTCTCCGGCGATGAAGCCGAACCCCTTGTCGGAGTCGAACCACTTCACTTTTCCGGTGGGCACATCAACCTCGCGTAACTCACAGCGCCGCGTGTTCGGCGCACGGATCAGTCTACCCGCCGCCAACACTCGTCCACAGGCGGCCCCCTCGCCGGTGATTTCCCCAGGTACCGGGGCAATGCCCGACGCTGTGGCAGGGTGCCGCCGTAGCGTCGCCACACCTACAGATAAGGAGTGGACCATGCTGTACCAGGTTGATTCGGAGGAGGTGGCCGGGGCGGCGGCGCACGCGGGGCGCTCCGCAGAGGCGATTCGCGGCGAGGTGGCCGCTCTGGTCGCGCAGCTGCAGGCGCTTGAGGGCTCATGGCAGGGCAGTGCATCGACGGCGTTCGCGGGCGTGCTCGCGCAGTGGCGCGGCGCGCAGGCTCAGGTTGAGGCCGCGCTCGAGTCGCTCACCCAGGCATTGGGCGCCGCGGCAGCGGGCTATGCGGAGGCGGAGGCGTCTGCGGCGCGCATGTTCGCGAGGTAGCCGGGTGCGGTGGCACGGCGGGCTACGCTCGCCGTGTGACCGTCCTGCTCGATCCCCCGCTGTGGCCCAACCACGGGACGCTGTGGGGACACTTGGTCTCCGACTCCTCGTACGAGGAGCTTCACGAGTTCGCGGCGCGCGCCGGCATTCCGCCCCGCGCATTTGATCGCGACCACTATGACTACCCGCAAGAGCGCTATGACGAGCTCGTGGCGCTGGGAGCTCAGCCGGTGGGCACGCGCGAACTGGTGCGCAGGCTGCGCGCCTCCGGGCTGCGGGTCACCGCTGCCGAGCGGCGGGACGAGCACGCCTGATCAGCCGCAGGCCCACGCCCACAGTGATCACCGCTGCCGCTCCCGCGATCGCAGTCCACGGCAACGTCGCCGCGAGCAGCACACAGCCCGCCGCTCCCAGGACCTGAACCGCCTTGGGCGTGCGGCGATGCTCCGGCGACTGACGCAGGGCAGACAGGTTCGCCACCACGTAGTAGAGGAGCACGCCAAAGGATGAGACTCCGATGGCCAGCCGCACGTCGAGGAACACCACGAGCACCGCGATGGCCGCGCCAAGGGTCACGGCGGCCACTCGCGGCACTCGCGAGCCGGGATGAATCTCGGCGAGAGCTCTGGGCAGATCGCCTTCGCGGGCCATCGCGAGCTCGGTGCGCGTAACACCTGCCATGAGCGCGAGCAAGGCGCCGAGCGCGGCGATCGCCGCGCCCACCCGGACCACAGGAGTAGTCCACGCCCACCCGCCAACGGCCGCAGCGTCGGCAAGTGGCGCGTCGCTCGCGGAAAGGGCGAGCGGCCCCAAGGCGCTGAGCGTGGTCGCGCCCACCAAGAGGTAGATGCCCAGGGCGAGCGCAAGGGAGATGCCAATGGCACGGGGAATAGTGCGGCGCGGATCGCGGACCTCCTCCCCCAGCGTCGCAATCCTTGCGTAGCCAGCGAAGGCGAAGAACAGAATCGCCGCGGAACGCAGCACCCCGTATGGCGTCGGCGTGACGCTGCCTGCGACGGGATCCGACGAGAAAGCGCCCACGGAAGCCGCGACCGCGACAATCACCAAGACGGCGATCACAGTCGCGACAATCACCTTGGTGGCGGCAGCGGTGCGCGTCACGCCCAGGCAGCTCACTGCCGTGACTGCGGCGACAGCGATCAGCGCAGCAGGCTTGTGCCAACTGGGAAAGAGGTACGCCGCGAAGGTCAGGGCCATGGCCGCGCAGCTCGCCGTCTTGCCCACCACAAAGCACCAGCCGGCGGTGAAGCCCCACCACTCGCCCAACTGCCGACGGCCATAGACGTAGGTGCCGCCGGATTCTGGGTACTGCGCCGCGAGCTGCGCGGAAGAGGTCGCGTTGCACCAGGCGATGACGCCCGCGATGACGAGGCCCACAAGGAGCGCAGAGCCCGCCGCAGCAGCCGCAGGAGCGAAGGCGGCGAACACTCCGGCGCCAAGCATCGCGCCGAGTCCAAGCGAAACGGCGTCACCCAGCCCTAGGCGGCGGTCGAGAGTCGACCGCGACGCTCCGTCGTTGGCTGAGCTCACGTGAGCAACCTATCCGCTGGCCACATAAAGCAGAAGGCCCCCGAGGTATCCCTCGGGGGCCTTCCAGCGTCTGTGGACCTAGAAGCCCATGCCGCCCATGTCGCCACCACCGGCAGGCATTGCCGGCTCGGGCTCGGGCTTGTCGGCGACGACGGCCTCGGTGGTGAGGAACAGGCCCGCGATCGACGCAGCGTTCTGCAGCGCAGAGCGGGTGACCTTCACCGGGTCGTTGACGCCAGCGGCAAGCAGGTCCTCGTACTCGCCGGTCGCGGCGTTGAGGCCGTGACCCACGGGCAGCGACTTCACCTTCTCGACGATGACGCCGCCCTCAAGGCCAGCGTTGGTCGCGATCTGGCGCAGCGGGGCCGTGATGGCGAGCTCGACGATGCGAGCACCAGTGGCCTCGTCGCCCTCGAGCTGGAGCTTCTCGAACGCCTTGGCACCGGCCTGAATGAGCGCAACGCCACCACCGGCGACGATGCCCTCCTCGACGGCAGCCTTCGCGTTGCGAACGGCGTCCTCGATGCGGTGCTTGCGCTCCTTGAGCTCAACCTCGGTGGCCGCACCCGCCTTGATGACGGCAACGCCGCCGGCGAGCTTGGCGAGGCGCTCCTGGAGCTTCTCGCGGTCGTAGTCGGAGTCGGAGTTCTCGATCTCCTGGCGGATCTGGCGCACACGGCCCTCGATCTGCTCAGCGGAACCCGCACCCTCGACGATCGTGGTCTCGTCCTTGGTGACGACAACCTTGCGCGCCTGACCCAGCAGGTCGAGCGTGGCGTTGTCGAGCGACAGGCCAACGGACTCCGAGATCACGGTGCCGCCGGTCAGGATCGCCATGTCCTGCAGCATCGCCTTGCGGCGGTCGCCGAAGCCAGGGGCCTTGACGGCGACAGCCTTGAAGGTGCCGCGGATCTTGTTGACGACGAGCGTCGCGAGAGCCTCAGACTCGACGTCCTCCGCGATGATCGCGAGGGGCTTGCCGGTCTGCATGACCTTCTCGAGAACGGGGACCAGGTCCTTGACGGACGAGATCTTGGACTCGACCAGGAGCACGTAGGCGTCCTCGAGGACGGCCTCCTGACGCTCGGGGTCGGTGACGAAGTATGCGGACAGGAAGCCCTTGTCGAAGCGCATGCCCTCGGTGAGCTCGAGCTCAAGACCGAGCGCAGAGGACTCCTCGACGGTGATGACGCCTTCCTTGCCGACCTTGTCCATCGCCTCGGCGATGAGCTCACCGATGGCGGGGTCACCGGCGGAGATGCCAGCGGTCGCGGCGATCTCGTCCTTGGACTCGACCTCCTTGGCGGCCTCAAGCAGCTCGGCGGTGACGGCCTCAACGGCCTTGTCGATGCCCTTCTTCAGGGCGATGGGGTTGGCGCCAGCGGCGACGTTGCGCAGACCCTGCTGCACGAGCGCCTGGGCGAGGACGGTGGCCGTCGTGGTGCCGTCACCGGCGACGTCGTCCGTCTTCTTGGCAACTTCCTTGACGAGCTCGGCGCCGATCTTCTCGAAGGGCTCCTCAAGCTCGATCTCCTTGGCGATGGACACACCGTCGTTCGTGATGGTGGGGGCGCCCCACTTCTTCTCGAGCACGACGTTGCGTCCCTTGGGGCCAAGCGTGACCTTGACCGCGTCGGCGAGGGCGTTCATGCCCCGCTCCATGCCGCGGCGGGCCTCCTCATCAAAGGCAATGATCTTTGCCATCTGGGTGGTTCCTCTTTCAAGGTGGTGGGTGGCTCCGCTGGTGCCCGCGACGGACGACGCGGCCGGCGGCGTTCACGTCACGCCGTCACCCGCGCCTCACCATGGAAGCCGAGGTCTGTTAGCACTCGAACATCGAGAGTGCTAAGTCGATTCTGGCACTCTCACCTTGAGAGTGCAAACGCCACCGGGCGCGTTTCGCGCGCTGCGAAGCGCTACTTGGAGGGGTCCGAGACCAGGTGCACCTCGATGTCGGCATCAGTCCTGGTGACGTCGAGCGAGATGTCGGAGATTCCCAGCTGCTTCGCGATCTCCTTGGCGGTCGCCTCAAGCTCTGCCTCGGAGTAGACCACCACGTTCGAGCTGGGCTTGTTGCCGGAGAGGTTCGCCGCCGTCACAGAGCTGAAGCCAGCATCCTGGAGGACCTTCTGGTTCTTGCCTGCGAGGCCGTTGATCCCTGCGCCATTGAGCACGGCCACCTTGGTGCTGAACGACACCGTCTGCGTGGGCGTGGGGCTGGGAGTCTGGGACGGAGTCACATTCGGCTCGGGCGTAAGCGACGGCTCCGGCGTGAACGTCTCAGTGAACGTCTCGGAGATCGTGGGCGTGGGGTCGTCCGGAGTCTGCACTTCCCGGTTCCACAGGTAGTTCGCGATGAGGTACGCAGCCGCACCGGCGATGAGGAAGACGAGGATGGGGCCAAGGAGCTTGGACCACCAGGGACGGGGGGCGCGGTGTACACCAACAGGACCGCCGCGCTGGGCGATCTCGTCAAACTCGTCCGGTGGGTACTGGTCGCTCACGGGTGAAGCGTACCCCGCGCTACTGGGCCAGCTGGCGCGACCTGCCGCGCGTGCGAGCGGCACGCATGCGACGCAGGCGCTTCACGAGCATGGGGTCGTGCGCGAGCGCCGCCTCCTGATCGATCAGCGAATTGAGCACCTGGTAGTACTGAGTGGCGTTCATGCCGAACAGCTCGCGAATCGCGTCTTCCTTGGCGCCCGCGTAGCGCCACCACTGGCGCTCGAAGTCGAGGACCTTGGCATCCCGCTCGCTGAGCTCGGGGACGTGCGCGGCGGGTACCGCACGCACTGCACTTGCCGACATGGAGCCTCCCTTCTGGGCCAGCGTACCGCGAGAATCACACCCATGTCATTTACGGTGCCCGACGCTATGGTTGCGCCATGACGACGTGGCGCGAGCAGGTGGCGCCCGATTGGGCCGAAGCCCTGGCGCCGGTCGAGGAGACCCTCACCAGCGTCGGGCGATTCCTCAGGGAAGAGATAGCGGCGGGGCGCGGCTATCTGCCCGCGAGCAACGCGATTCTCAGGGCCTTCACAACGCCGCGTGCGGATGTGCGCGTGCTGATTGTGGGCCAGGACCCCTACCCCACCCCTGGCGATCCGGTGGGGCTGTCGTTCTCCGTGCCGCCCGGCCATCCCATGCCGCGGTCGCTCCTCAACATGGCGAAGGAGTTGCGCGAGGACACCGGTGAGGTGCTCGCCAGCGGAGACCTCAGCGCGTGGCAAGAGCAGGGAGTGATGCTGCTCAACAGAGTCCTGACCGTGCGGCCGGGAGCGCCAGCGAGTCACCGCGGCAAGGGGTGGGAGCAGTTCACTGAGCATGCGATCCGCAGCCTCGTCGCGCGCGGCGGTCCACTCGTCGCAGTGTTGTGGGGCCGCGACGCGCAGAGCCTCGCGCCGCTGCTGGGCGATGTGCCGCGCATCGAGAGTGCGCATCCGTCGCCACTCAGCGCTTCGCGCGGATTCTTCGGCTCGCGGCCGTTCTCTCGCGTCAACGCCGCGCTCGAGGCGCAGGGCGCCAAGCCCATCCGCTGGGGCATTCCTTAACTCTCAACCTGCCCAACCCGCCCCGCACCCGCGGCCCTCCTCCACACAAACTGGGGTGGAGCGTCGGGCCGCCGGAATAAAGTGCCTGGTAGCTGGAGCGCGCGCAACAGCGGCCACTAGAAATGTGTGGAGGAGGGCCGCAATGACGCCGGTGATGTGAGAGCTGGCAGCGGGACTTGAACCCGCAACCGCCCGATTACAAGTCGGGTGCGCTACCAATTGCGCCATGCCAGCGGTGCACAGGTCACCCCGTGCGCCATCAAGAATACCGGTGGCTCAGCTGGTCTTGAGCGAGTCGAGGAACTGGCCAAGCACTCCCTCTTGCATGTACGGCACGGTCTGCTGCGGCACCACTTCGCGGTTCACCATGATGCTGGGAGTGCCGCTGATGCCGTCGATTGAGCTCTGATCTGTGGCCGCCCGCACCCAGTCGATGAACGCGCCGTCCTTGAACGTGTCCGCGACAGCCTGTGGCACACCCACGGCCACGGCGATCTGCGCGATCTCTTCATCGGTCAGTCCCGAGGTGCCTTCGGCTGGCTGGTTGGAGAACATCGCCTCGAAGAACGCGCCAAAGTGCTCCGGAGACTGGTCAGCCACGACGGCGGCCGCGTTGGCGGAGCGCGTCGAGAACTTGGTGCCGTTCGAGTAACGGTCGAGGAATGACAGCGGGTGGTAGTAGAGGTTGACCTCTCCAGCCTCGCTCCGCTCTGTCAAGGTGCGGGCGTTGAGCTCCTCGAAGACGCCGCAATAGGGGCACATGAAGTCGAGGTAGACATCAACGCGGGTCGCGCCTTCGGTGGCCTCGCCCACGAGGATGCCGCCGGTCTCGTCTCCACCGGCGGGCCACTCGACATCGGCGAGCGTGGGGTTCTTGGAGGACTGGACGATGAAGAACACCACGCCAGCAAGGATCGCGAGGACGCCTATCGAGGCGGCCACGATGATGGCGGTGGTCCGACGCTCNCTCGCCTTGGCCTGNGCCAGCGCCTTTGCTTTGGCTTCCGCGCGCGCCTGCGCCGCGCGCTGGNTCTTGCTCGCCATGGGAAAGCCCCCGTCCGGTGGTCGTTCCCCACACACTAAATGGCGCGAAGAACGACCACCTGGGACGTATGGCTTGGGTTACTTGGCAGCGAGTCCTTCGAGGTGCTGCTTGAGGACGCCTTCCGCGAAGTAGTTGAGACCGGTGGCGTTGGGGTCGAGAATCTCGCGCTCGATCATGACCGTGGGCGTGCCCGTCATGCCGTCGATGGACGCCTGGTCCGTGGCGGCGCGCACCCACTTGGTGAACTCGCCCTCTTCGAACGTGTTGGCGACCTCGGTGGGCACTCCCACGCCAATGGCGATCGCGGCGATCGACGCGTCGTCGAGGCCGGGAGTGTTCTCTGCCGGCTGGTTCTGGAACAGCGCCTCGATGAACGGCACCACGTGCTCGGGCGACTGGTCCGCCACCACCGCGATCGCGTTCGCCGCGCGGGTGGGGTACTGCGTACCCGCCGAGTAGCGGTCGAGGATCGAGATGGGGTGGTAGTAGACGTTGATCTTGCCGGCCTCGCGCAGCTCGTCGAGGTCTGCGGCGTTGACCTGCTCAAAGGAGTTGCAGACAGGGCACAGCAGGTCGAGGTAGAGGTCCACACGGGTCGCGCCCTCGGTCAGGCCCTCTTCGCCAGCGACGCCTGACGCGCCAACGGGGATGCCGCCGGTGAGGTCAGAGCCCGCCGGGCGATGAGCCTCGGAAAGTGGCGGAACGGCCGACTGCTGCACGATGAAGTACACGATTCCGCCGAAGATGGCGATCACGGCAAGCGACGCCGCGATGATCATGACCGTCGTGCGGCGTTCCTTGTTCTTGACCTGAGCCTGCGCCTTGGCGCGAGCCTCAGCCGCGCGCGCGTTCTTGCTTGCCATGTATCCCTCCAAAGATGACGGAAGCGAGTCTAGTTCCCCGCACGTATCCAGCCGTCCAGGCTGAACTTGGTGCGCGGGAAGATCGCCAACCACGTGCCGAGCGCCACGAAGCCAATGCGCTCGAGCATGTGCAGCGGGTAGTTGGTGGTGCCTTCGGCAACATCGCCTCCGCCACCAAAGCAGCCGCAGTCAATCGACAGGCCCTTGGCCCATGCCCAGATCACTCCGGTCATGAACCCCGCCATCATCACGAGCCACACAATGGAACTGAGCCGTGTGAACAGTCCCGCGAGCAGGAATGCCGCAAGAACGAGTTCAAAGATCGGCAGCATGGTGCCCACGAACGGCACGATCGCCTCAGGCAGCAGGCGGTATGCGCGCACAGCGATGATGGACTGGGGAATGTCCAAGAGCTTGGGAATTGCCGCAGCAATCAGGATGCCCGCCATCGCGAGGCGAACGAGGGTCGAGATCCACTCGAGTACCTCGGTTTTCTTCACTGCCATGCGTGAATCCTAACTGTGCGTCTTTGCCACTCAGGGGTGCCATGGTCCCGGCCACCACAGTGGCTCGATTCCAGCGGTCGCGATTCCAACGCACACGACAACCACAATGCTCCCGGCGATGATCCAGGCGGCATTCCAGGCCCGGTTTCTGCTGACCGACGCTGCCACCAGGTGAGCTCCGGTCCTCGCCTCCTTGCCACGCGGCCCCCAACCCAGGAGCAGCACCACGAGCGCGCCAGCAAGGGCGAGGATGCTCGCCTCCCACACCGCCCGGTTGGTTGAGCTGGGAGCCAGCAGCCAGCCCAGCCAGCCCACCAGGTAGGCGAGACCTCCCGCAAGGATCACGGCGGGCAGCGAGAGCACAAGAGAGCGAAGAAGGTGCCACGGGCTCGCCATCGCCTGCGCGGCGATCCCACCCTGGTCGACGCCCCGACGCTCTCGCGATCTCCACACCGCTCGGGCCGCGGACTCGACACCGCGGGCGACCACGACTCCCGCGAGTGCGATGACCGCAGCTATGACAGGAGCGACGGCGGCGCCAGACACAAGCGCGATTCCCCACGCGAGCAGCATCGCGCGACGCTTTGGCAGCGCCCGCTGGGGCACGTCGGGGAGCTCGTCGAGGTACTCGCCTTCCTCAAGGGGCGTGAACTGCGCCGTCCACTCGACCTCTTCCTCCTCCTCTTCCTCATCCCAACTGGGCGCGACCATGGTCGGCGCCACAGCGTCGGCCCCCAGCACTGCGGTGGCATCCGGTTCGCTGAGCGACTGGGCGAGCTGCGCGGGAGTGGGCCGGAACTGCGGTGCCGCAGTCAAGGCGCGCGCCAAGACAAGAGGAACGTCAGGATCGACGGCCCCGGACAATGTCGCGCTGAGCGCACCCATTCCCGTGCCGAAGGGCGCCTTGCCGGTCGCCGCAAAGGCAAGCGTTGCCGCGAACCCCCAATCGTCCGACGCTGGGCTGGGTTCGGCGCCATCGATCACCTCGGGCGCCACATAGCCGGCGGTGCCGCTCACGAGGCCGGTCTGGGTCACCCGCTCGTCGTCCTGGTGGTGGGACAGTCCGAAGTCGATGAGCGCAGGGCCGGCCGGGCCCATCAGCACATTGGAAGGAGTGACATCGCGGTGCACCACTCCTGCCGCGTGCACTGCCTCGAGGGCATCGGCGAGGGTTGCCGCGAACTCAGCCAGAGCGTCGGGCCCCAAGGGTCCATGGGCGCGAACCCGCTGCGAGAGGCTCGGGCCATCGATGAACTCGAAGACGACGAACGCCTCTTCTTCATCGAGTTCGGCATCCACCACGCGCGGCACAGCGGGATGACGCAGCGCCTGAAGCGCGGCGACCTCGCGGGCCAGTCGTACGCGCGCCCCGGCGCTGGCGGTGTCCACGAGCTTGAGCGCGGCCTCACCGCCTCCCTCATCGCGCACCAGGTACACGGCGCCAGAACCCCCGCGGCCCAAGGTGCGCACCACTGTGTAGCCGCCAACCTCGTCCCCAGGGACTCTGTGCACGGACCGCATGCCGATCACGCTACCGGCGCATGCGCCCTCGTCGGTGGTTCTCGCGAACCGTCGTCCCGCGCGCCCCAAAACCGTGACCTGACCGGGACCTTGAGGCGGTGTGGGAAGCACCTGGGATGTGGCAAGATGGCCGTGTTCGCCGCAACAGCGTCGGGCAGTGTCAATGTGGACACCACAGTGTTAACCGGAACCACAACGGCACTCTTCACCACGGATCGTCTGGCACGTACCTGCCAGTGAAGGGACCAGTAATGGCAACCGTTACCTTTGACAAGGCAACGCGCATCTACCCGGGCACCGAGCGCCCGGCCGTCGACTCGCTCGACCTCGACATCGCTGATGGCGAATTCCTCGTTCTCGTTGGCCCGTCCGGCTGTGGCAAGTCCACGTCGCTGCGTATGCTCGCCGGCCTTGAGGACGTCGACCAGGGTGCAATCTGGGTTGGCGACCGTGACGTCACCAACGTCCAGCCCAAGGACCGCGACATCGCGATGGTGTTCCAGTCCTACGCCCTGTACCCCCACATGACTGTTGCGGACAACATGGGCTTCGCCCTGAAGATCGCGAAGGTCGACAAGGCTGAGATCCGCCAGCGCGTTGAGGCCGCTGCGAAGATCCTCGACCTCACCGAGTACCTCGACCGCAAGCCGAAGGCGCTCTCCGGTGGTCAGCGTCAGCGTGTGGCCATGGGTCGCGCGATCGTGCGTCAGCCCCAGGTGTTCCTCATGGACGAGCCGCTGTCGAACCTCGACGCGAAGCTCCGTGTCCAGACGCGCACCCAGATCGCCGCTCTCCAGCGCCGTCTTGGCACCACCACCGTCTACGTGACCCACGACCAGGTCGAGGCGCTCACGATGGGTGACCGCATCGCGGTCCTCAAGGACGGCATCCTCCAGCAGGTGGGCACCCCGCGCGACATGTACGACGCTCCCGCGAACGTCTTCGTCGCCGGCTTCATCGGCTCCCCCGCCATGAACCTCGGCACCTACCAGGTGTTCGACGGCTTCGCTCAGGTGGGTCGCGGCCGCGTCAAGCTGTCCCGCGAGGCACTCTCCGCGCTCAAGGCCGAGGACAAGAACCACGTGGTGCTTGGCTTCCGTCCCGAGTCGCTCGACCGTGCCGCTCCGAACGCCGAGGGCGCCATCCCGATTGAAGTGGACATCGTCGAGGAGCTCGGCTCCGACGCGTACGTGTACGGCTCCGTCCCGAACGAGTTCGGCGAGTCCCAGGACATCCACTTCGCCGCGGGCGACTCGCAGCTCGTGGTGCGCATCGACCCGCGCGACGTCCCCAAGAAGGGCGAGACCATCTGGGTCACGATTCGCGAGGGCGAGCAGCACACCTTCTCGTCCGCGACGGGCAAGCGCCTTGTGAAGGACGCCGTCGTCACCGAGGCTTCCAAGCACATCTAATAGTCTCTCCCCAGAAGGGCGGTCCGGTTCTCCGGGCCGCCCTTCTGCTTTGCTTGCCGGGCTGATGAAGCCGCCGTCCGCCACCTCACTCGGAATCCCCCTCCCGCCCTCAACGCACGGCCCTCCTCCACACATATCGGGCGCGCCAGCGTCGGCCATTTCCACCATGACTGGCAGTTGACGTGGCCATCTGGTCGCAAGGCCAAATTGTGTGGAGGAGGGACGGGCCCGACGCTGTGGCTGGGTCTGCTCGCCCGTTACGCTGGCCATATGGCGCTTGAGATCAAGGGCAAGGCACATCCGGGGCTGATTGGACTGCCGTGGGAGGTGCCGCTCGAGCACTGGCCAACGGAGCACATCGCCGCGCTCCCGCGAGGTCTGTCACGGCACGTGGTGCGCTTCGTCAAGCTTGAGGGCCGCGTGGTGGCGGTCAAGGAGACCAACCCCAAGATCGCCAAGCGCGAGTTCAAACTGCTGCGCAAGCTCCAGAAGCTCGGTGCCCCTTGCGTGACGCCCCTAGCCGTGGTGACCGGTCGCGTGGGCACCGACGGCCAGCCCCTTGAGGCCGCCCTCGTCACCGAGCACCTGCAGTTCTCGCTTCCCTACCGCGCATTGTTCCGCCAGTCGCTGCGCCAAGAGACGATCAACCGCTTCCTCGACGCGCTCGCCGTGCTGCTCGTGCGACTTCATCTCATCGGCTTCTATTGGGGCGACGTGTCGCTGTCCAACGCACTGTTCCGTCGCGACGCCGAGCAGTTCACCGCCTACCTCGTTGACGCGGAGACCGGTGACCTCCACGAGACGCTCACGGACGGCCAGCGTGACTACGACCTCGAGCTCGCGCGCACCAACATCATCGGCGAGATGTTCGACCTTGAGGCGCAGGACAGCCTCGACGCCGCCGTGGATCCCATCGAGGTCGCGGACCGCCTCGAGAGCCGCTATCGCGAACTGTGGGATGCCCTCACACAGTCCGCGACGCTCACTTCCAACATCCCGCTCGAGATCGCCAACCGGGTCAAGAAGCTCAACGATCTCGGCTTCGACGTCGGCGAGCTCGAGATGCGCAAGACCGACGACGGCAACGCACTGCTCATTCGGCCCAAGATCGTGGACGCCGGTCACCACTCTCGCCGCCTCATGCGCCTCACCGGTCTCGATGTGCAGGAGAACCAGGCGCGACGCCTGCTCAACGACCTCGACGAACACCGCGCCTACGCCTACCCCGACGACGATCCCGCCTACGCCGCCCACCAGTGGCTCCTGCAGGTCTTCGAACCCACCGTGCGCGCGGTGCCCAAGGAGTACCGCAAGAAGCTCGAGCCCGCGCAGGTGTTCCACGAGATCCTGGACCACCGCTGGTTCCTCGCGCAGGAGGTCGGCCACGACGTGCCCATGGCGGTCGCCGCCGCGTCCTACGTCAAGAACATCCTTCCCAAGCGCCCTGACGAGCAGGCCTTCCTTGGCGTCTCCCTCGCGGAGATGACGGCCGAGCTCCCCGCCCTCACCGCGGAGATCGAGGCGCGGCAGAAGGATCAGGAGCAGCACGCGGAAGACAACATGGCGGCCTGGGGAACCATTGAGGAGCCGCCCGCCCCTGAAGTGGTCCGACGCTCAACGCGAGTTCCCGCACCACCTCGCCCCAGCGTCGGGCCGGGGTCTGAAGAGAACAGCTAGGGCCGCGCGCGGCTAGGCGCGCTGCGCTGCCTGGCTTGCCGCGTACAGAGCGATCGATGCCGCGACGGAGGCGTTGAGGCTTTCCGTGGAGGCGGCGATGGGGATCGAGGCGACCTCATCACAGGTCTCGCGCACCAGGCGCGACAGTCCCTCGCCCTCCGCGCCCACAACGATCACGAGCGGACCGTCGAGCAGCGTGGACTCGGGAAGCGAGACGTCGCCGCCAGCGTCGAGGCCCAGCACGAACAGGCCGGCCTTCTTGTAGTCCTCAAGCGTGCGCGTGAGGTTGGTGGCGCGAGCGACGGGAATTCGTGCCGCGGCACCCGCGGACGTCTTCCATGCGGAGACCGTCACGCCCGCCGCGCGACGCTCGGGGATGACAATGCCGCTCGCGCCGAAAGCGGCGGCGGAGCGCATGATCGCGCCAAGGTTGCGCGGGTCCTGGATGTGGTCGCATACGACGATGCGCAGCGGACTCGCCGCCTCGAGCAGATCCTCCGGCTCCGCGTACTCATACGGCGGCACCTCGAGGACGACGCCCTGGTGGACGGCGCCGTCAGCAAGGGTGTCGAGCTGCGCCTTCGTGGCATCGCGCACCGTGACGCCCTGCTCCACCGCGAGCGAGACCAGTTCGGTGACGCGGTCGTCGGCGTCGATGCGGGTGAAGACGTGCAACGTGTGCGCCTTGAGGCCCATGCGCAGCGCCTCGAGCGAGGCATTACGGCCTACGACCAGCTCCAGTCCCTTGGCCTTCACCGCCTTGGCGCGCGCCGCGCCCTTGGGGGCAGGAGCCTTCGCGGCCGCGGCCTCGGCGCGCTGCTTCGCCTTATACGCCTTGTGATTGGGCCGCTCCTCCGCCTTGGGCGTGGGGCCCTTTCCCTCAAGCGCCTTGCGGCCGTGGCCGCCGGTGCCTACGCGAGCGCCCTTCTTGGAGCCTGCATTGCGCGTAGCGCCGCGGCGCTTGGAGTTTCCAGCCATGCGTCAAGGGTACCGGCGTGCGAGTGGAGCCGGTCGCGGGTGCTACCCAAGCGACCAGCGCGCCCCGTCCGCGGCGTCCTCGATGATGATTCCGGCGGCCGCCAAGCGGTCGCGGATCGCATCAGCCGCGGCCCAGTCACGATCGGCGCGAGCCGCCGCGCGGGCGTCGAGCTCTGCCTTCACGAGCGCATCGAGGGCAGTGAACGCCGCAGATCCTCCGTCGCTCGCGGCCCACTGGGGATCGAGCGGGTCCAGTCCAAGCACGTCGAGCATCGAGCGCACCTCGAGCAGCGCAGTCGCCACGGCGTCGCCATCACCCGCCGCGAGCGCCGCATTGCCAGCGCGAACAGTCTCGTGGATCAGGGCGACCGCGCGCGGCACCCCAAGGTCGTCGTCCATCGCCTCGACGAAGGCGACGGGAAGGTCGGAGTTGGCCACAGCGTCGGGCGATGGCTGGCCCACCCTCTCGCCGGCCCTGGTGACGAAGCCGCTGAGGCGCTCCCACTGGGTCTGCGCCTCGTCGAGCGTGGAGTCGGTGTACTCGAGCATCGAGCGGTAATGCACCGCCGCGAGCGCAAGGCGAAGAGCCGGCGCGGGATAGCGCGAGAGCACCTCAGAGACCAGCAGCGAGTTGCCGAGCGACTTCGACATCTTGGCGCCCGACTGCGTCACCCATGCCGAATGCATCCACAGCCGCGCGAAGCCGTAACCTGCGGCGCGGGACTGGGCCTGCTCGTTCTCGTGGTGAGGGAAGCGCAGGTCAAGGCCGCCGCCGTGAATGTCGAACTCGTCGCCCAAGTAGCGCTGCGCCATCGCCGAGCACTCGATGTGCCAGCCGGGACGGCCCAGGCCCCATGGCGACGGCCACGATGCGGTCGCCGGCTCGTCGTCCTTGCGCGCCTTCCACAGCGCGAAGTCCCGCGGGTCGCGCTTCGTGACGTCGGGAGAGTCTTCGGCGGGGGCAAGGTCGTCGACGCGCTGGTTGGTGAGCGCGCCGTACTCCGCGAACGAGCGCACGTCGAAGTAGACCGAGCCATCCTTCTCATAGGCGTGGCCGCGCTCGATGAGCCGCGACACCAGCTGAACGATCTCGGGGATGTGGCCCGTCGCGCGCGGCTCTGCGGCCGGGGCGCGCACTCCCACCGCGGCATACGCCGCCTGGAACTCGCGCTCGAAGCGCAGCGCCCACTCCCACCACGGCACGCCGGCCTCGGCGCCCTTGGCGAGAGTCTTGTCGTCGATGTCCGTGACATTGCGCACCATCGTCACGCGCAGGCCCTTGCGCTCGAGCCAGCGCTGCAGCACATCGAATGCGACCGCAGACCTCAAGTGACCCACATGCGGAGCGCCCTGCACCGTAGGCCCACACAGGTAGATGCCCACATGGCCGGGCGTGAGCGGGACAAACTCACGCTCCTCACGGGCAGCGGTGTCGAACAGGCGCAGAGTCACGGAGCCAGCCTAGGGCGTGATGAGCAGGGCCGACGCTATGGCCGCCACTCCTTCGCCCCGCCCAGTGAGTCCAAGACCGTCCGTGGTGGTGCCGGCGACGGACACGGGAGCGCCGACCGCGGCGCTGAGCGCCGCTTCGGCTTCGGCCCTGCGGGGGGCGAGTTTGGGGCGGTTGCCGATGACCTGGATGGCGATGTTGCCGATCTCGAAGCCGGCTTCGCGCACCAGGCGGGCGCTTTCGGTGAGGAGCGCGGCGCCGCTGGCCCCTGCCCACTCGGGACGGTCGGTGCCGAAGATCGCGCCAAGGTCTCCCAGGCCGGCGGCGCTGAGGATCGCATCGCACGCGGCGTGGGCCGCGACGTCGCCGTCGCTGTGGCCGCTGAGGGCAGTCTCGTCCGGCCACTGGAGGCCCGCGAGCGCAAGGCCCTTGCCGTCGCCGAACGCGTGGACGTCCACGCCGATCCCTGTGCGCACAGCCACCTCAGCTTCCTCGAGAGTTCTCGGCGATGAATGCCGCCAGCGCCAAGTCTCCCGCATGGGTGACCTTGAGTCCCCATGGGTGACCCTCCGTGGCGACAACGCGCTGGCCCAGTTCGCGGACCAGGGTTGCGTCATCGGTGGCGTCGCGTCCCTGTCCCGCTTCGTGGGCGGCCACCAGGGCGCTCACGCGGAACACCTGCGGGGTCTGCACGGCTCGCAGGCCGTCACGATCCACGCCGGTTCCATACGCGCCATCCGCTGCGGGTGCGGTGACGAGGGTGTCCACGACAGGGACCACGGGAACCGCGGCGTCCGCGCCGGCCTCCACCGCGGCGACGGCCTCGCGCATCGCGGCGGTGGGCATGAACGCGCGTGCCGCGTCGTGAATCAGCACAATGTCGCCAGCGCCTATCCCCCGGGCCATGAGTGCCTGAAGCCCGGCCCAGACCGAGTCTTGCCGGGTGTCTCCCCCAGCCACAACGTCGGCCCGTCCCTGGACCGCGGCCTCAAAGGCGGGGATCTCAGTGGGCACGGCCGTCACCACGGCTGTGGAGGCAAGGTGCAGCACGCGATCGAGCGCGTGGGCAACGAGAGGGCGTCCAGCGACTTCAACGAGCGCTTTGGGGCGCGAGAACCCCAGGCGGGTTCCCAATCCGGCGGCCGTCACGACCGCCGCGATGGTCACGACGCGAGAACCTCGTCAAGTCGTGCGCCGGCAGCTTCCTCATCGCTCTTCTCGGCGAGAGCAAGCTCGCTGACGAGGATCTGACGTGCCTTGTGGAGCATGCGCTTCTCGCCTGCAGAAAGGCCCTTGTCGGTGTCGCGACGGCTGAGGTCGCGAACAACTTCCGCGACGCGAATAACGTCACCAGAAGCAAGCTTTTCGACATTTGCCTTGAAACGACGCGACCAGTTGGTCGGCTCTTCGACATAGGGCTCGCGCAGAACGGAGAACACGCGCTCGAGGCCCTGCTTGTCGACGACATCACGCACGCCAACGAGGTCCACGTTTTCGGCAGGGACCTTGATGATCAGGTCTCCCTGCGCCACGCGCAACTCAAGATAAGTCTTCTCTTCGCCCTTGACGGTGCGCTTGAAGATGTCCTGGATGGTCGCCGCACCGTGGTGCGGGTAGACGACGGTTTCACCGACGACGAAATTCATCTGTGAGGCGCTCCCCTTCTTATGCGGCTTCCATTCTACCACTGGAAAAGGGGCCATTAACAGGGGCCGCTGGTGACCAGTGGTAACGACGCGCCGTTAGCCGCCACATCCTCAGTGCCAGTATCCTTGTCGCGCACCCTTGCGTCCCCGAAAGGACCTCCGTTGAAGACCCTTGCCCGCATTGCTGCCGTGGCCGTCGCGGCCGTGGCCCTTGCCGCCTGCTCCGCGATCAACCCCATCACCACTCAGATGGACTACCAGGCGTCGGATGGCGTCTCCGTCAAGGTGGGCGACACCAAGGGAATCAACCTGCTCGTGGTGACCACCGCGAAGGACGCTCCGTCGGTCCTCACCGGTGCCCTGCACAACAGCGGCGCTGAGGACGCGGTCATCACCCTGAGCATCGACGGCGAGATCGCTGTCAACGTGACTGTGCCCGCGGGCGCGACGGTGAAGCTCGGCACCGCTGAGGGCCAGGAGCTGGTGCAGGGCAAGTCGCCCGCCGCCCCCGGTGGCCTCGCGGCCGTGTGGTTCGCGACCGAGGCGGACGGCGCGGAGCAGCACAACGTCCCCGTCGTCGACGGCACGCTCGCCGAGTACCAGACCGTGGTCGACTCGATCCCGGCGCTGCCCGAGCCCACTCCCACCGAGGAGTAGGCGAGCACGCGCCCCACGCGCCCCGCGCGCCGCTCACCTCCGTTGCGGTATCTGAGTGTCGCGAAACGGCCGTTTCGCGACACTCACGAACCGCAAACACAAAGGGCGGTTAGCCGAAGCGGCCCGAGATGTAGTCCTCCGTCGCCTTCTCGTGCGGTGCGGAGAACATCACGCGGGTGTCGTTCATCTCGATGAGCTTGCCCGGCTGACCCGTGCCCGCGATGTTGAAGAACGCGGTGCGGTCCGCGACGCGAGCGGCCTGCTGCATGTTGTGCGTCACGATGACGATCGTGTAGTTCTCCTTGAGCTCATGCATCAGGTCCTCGATAGCGAGCGTGGAGATGGGGTCGAGCGCGGAGCAGGGCTCGTCCATAAGCAGGATGTCCGGCTTGATCGCGATAGCGCGCGCGATGCACAAACGCTGCTGCTGACCCCCGGACAGCGACGAACCAGGGCGATCTAGCCGGTCCTTCACCTCGTTCCACAGGTTCGCGGCGCGCAGCGACGTCTCGACCAGCTCCTCCGCCTCCGACTTAGAGGTGCGCTTGCTGTTGAGCCGGTAGCCCGCGAGCACGTTCTCCGCGATCGACATCGTGGGGAACGGGTTGGGACGCTGGAACACCATGCCCACGTGACGGCGCACCGCCACAGGGTCGATTCCGGGGCTGTAGAGGTTCACGCCGTCCATGAGCACCTCACCCTCGACGCGGGCGCCGGGGATGACCTCGTGCATGCGATTGAGCGTGCGCAGGAAGGTGGACTTGCCGCAGCCGGACGGGCCGATGAAGGCCGTCACGGAGTTGGGCTCGATGGACAGCGACACGTCCTCAACGGCCAGGAAGTCTCCGTAGTAGACGTTGAGGTTGTTGACGTCGATGCGCTTTGACACGGGTTTGCCTTTCCTGGCGTCAGCGCCCCGCCTTGGGGGCGAAGAGTCGGGAGATGAGGCGCGCAACGAGATTGAGCGCCATGACGATGAGGATGAGAGTGAGCGCCGCGGCCCAGGCCCGGTACTCGGTGATCTGGGGAAGGCACGCGATGGCGGCGTCGTTGCAGACCGCCTCGCCCTTGCGCCATTCGGCCACGATGTAGACGGGCAGCGTCATCATGCGACCGTCGAAGATGTTGAAGTTCATCGAGTCCGCGACGCCCACCGCGATGAGCAGCGGCGCGGTCTCGCCGATCACGCGGGCGATGGCGAGCGTCACGGCCGTTGCCAGGCCCGCGATGGCAGTGCGCAGCACCACCTTGATGACGGTGAGCCACTTGGGCACGCCCAGCGCGTACGACGCTTCCCTCAGTTCGTTGGGAACGAGCCTCAGCATCTCTTCAGACGCGCGCACCACCACAGGGATCATGAGCACAGACAGCGCAATCGCTCCCACGAATCCCGTCTTGGTCCCCGGACCGAGGACGACGGCCGCGAGCGCGTACGCGAACAGACCGGCGACGATCGACGGGATGCCGGTCATCACGTCGACAAAGAATGTGACAGCCCGCTTGAGCCGGCCCCGCCCGTATTCCACCAGGTAAACCGCGGTCAGCAGGCCGATGGGCACGGAGATGAGCGCCGCGGTAAGCGTGATGAGCAGCGTTCCCCAGACGGCATGAAGGGCGCCGCCAGCGATCGCGCCACCCATGACGCCGCGCATCGACTGCTGAAGGAAGTCGAGGTTGAAGTTGGTAGCGCCCGTCTGGTCCACCATGAAGCGGTCGATGCCGCGGCTGACCACCGTCCACGCGAGCCACACCAGGGGAATGAGCGCAACTGCGAACGCCGCGTACACCAGCACGCTGGCGACCACATTGGTGAGGCGACGGCGAGCGCTCAGCTGCGACAGCGTCGTCCCGGAGTCGATGGCCATGTCAGTTCGCCCCCGAGAATTCGGCGCGGCGCGAGACGATCCAGCGCGCGAGCATGTTGACCAGCAAGGTGATGATGAACAGCGCGAGGCCCATGGCGATCAGGGCGCTCACGCCCCAGCTGTTCGCTTCAGGGAACTGCGAGGCGATGTACGCCGCGATGGTCTCATGCTTGCCGGACTGCAGCACTCCCCACGAGAAACTGAGGCCGCCGGACAGGATCATGTAGACGGCCATGGTCTCGCCAAGTGCGCGCCCAAGGCCAAGCATCGTCGCGCCGATGACGCCGGAGCGCGCGAAGGGGAACACGGCCATGCGGATCATCTCCCAGCGGGTGGCACCCACGGCGAGCGCGGCCTCTTCGTGCAGCTTTGGCGTCTGCAGGAACACCTCGCGCGACACCGCGGAGATGATCGGGATGATCATGATCGCAAGCACGATTCCCGCGGCGAGCGCCACGCGGCCGGTAGGCGACGCGACGCCGGTCACAGGATCGGGCGCGAACAGCGGGATCCAGCCCAGGTTGTCTGTCAGCCACGTGAAGAACGGCCGCAGCGCGGGCACCAGGACCGACGCTCCCCACAGTCCGTAGACCACGCTGGGGATCGCGGCGAGCAGGTCGATGAGGTAGCCAAGTCCCGCGGCAAGGCGGCGGGGGGCGTAGTGCGAGATGAACAGCGCGATGCCCACCGCGAGGGGTGTGGCGATCACGAGGGCAATGGCAGAGACGAGCAGCGTGCCGAAGATCAGGTACGCGATGATCTGCAGAAGGCTCTGACCCTTCTCTGCGTCGATCCACGACACGTGCTCGTCGATGGATTCCGGGCCTGTGAGGGCGGGCCACGCCTCGATGAGCAGGAAGGTCGCGACGGCCGCGAGCACCACCAGGATGATCGTCGCCGAGCCTGCGGACAGCCCTGCGAACGCGCGGTTGGCGCGCGAAGGCCGGCTCGCGTGAAGCGAAGCCGGCATCGCGGAGGCCACCGTGGCCTTCGGTTTACTCATCGAGCTATGCCTGTCCAATCTCGTCGAGGATCTCCTCGATCTTGGCGGAGAGCGCGACGGGCAGCGGAGCCGAGCCGGCGGCGAGAGCAGCAGCCTGCTGTCCCTCCTGCGAAGCGACGTAGGACAGGAACTCGGCGACCTTTGCGGCCTCCTCCGCGTCGTCGTACGCCTGGCACACGATGACGTAGGACAGCAGCAGCAGGGGGTACGCGCCATCCGCGGTGGTGGTGCGATCGAGGTCGTAGGCGAGGTCGTTGTCACCGTTGACGGACGCGAGCGTCGAGCTCGCAAGCGCGGTCGCGGCGCCCTCGGCTGACGGGGCGTTGAATGCCTCCCCAACCTTCACGGAGACCACGCCAAGAGACCCAGCCTTGGAAGCGTCGGCGTAACCGATGGTCCCCGGGGTGTTGCGGACCACGTCGATGAGGCCGGAGGTGCCTTCACCGGATTCGCCCGCCTCAACGGGCCACACGCCGTTGGCGGGGTACGGCCATGCGTCTGCCGCCGCCTTGGCGAGGTAGTCCGTGAAGTTCTTGGTGGTGCCCGAGTCGTCGGAGCGGTGCACCGTGGTGATGCGCAGATCCGGGAGATCCACCCCCGGGTTGAGCGCGGCGATCGCGGGATCGTTCCACGCAGTGATCTTGCGGTCGAAGATCAGCGCGAGGGTCTCCGCGTCAAGGTTGAGCGAGGTCACGCCCTCAAGGTTGAACACCACGGCGATGGGCGAGATGTAGACGGGGAGGTTGATCGCGCCTTCGGCCCCGCAGCGGCCTTCTGCCTCCGTGTACTCGTCGCCAGACAGCGGCGAGTCGGAGCCAGCCCATGAGACGGCGGCGTCGAGGAACGCGGTGCGACCGCCACCGGAACCCACTGGGTCGTAGTTGACGGTGACCTCGGGGTTGGCGTTCTGGAAGCCAGCTCGCCAGGCATCCATCGCGGATTCCTGGGACGAGGCGCCAGCGCCGTTGAGGGTTCCAGCGAGGGCCGCGGGGGCGTTGCTGGTCGTTGGGACGTTCGTTGAGGGATTCTCGTTCGTCGCGGTGCACGCGGCGAGCGAGAGCGAGAGCGCTGCAGCAGCGGTCAGAGCGCTGGTGCGGTACCCAATCTTCACAGTCGGTTGTCCTTACCTGAAGACACCGGCTCCTTGCCGGATACCTTCACGCTAAGGAGCGAAAGTAACGAGACACCCCGCGATTTCTGAACCTTCGGTGAACGTTCAGTGAACTCGCCGCCGTCACGCCTCAAAGGTGTACCCCACGCCGCGGACCGTCTGGATGAGCTTGGGTTCCGCGGGGTCCTCCTCGACGCGCGCACGCACCCTCTTGATGTGCACGTCGAGGGTCTTGGTGTCGCCGTAGTAGTCCGCTCCCCACACGCGCTCGATGATGACGTGGCGCGGCAGCACTCGGCCCGCGTTCTGCGCCAGCAGGTACAGCAGCGCGAACTCCTTGGGAGGCAGGGCGGTGGTCTCATCGCCCTTGGTGAGGGTGAGGCGCTCGGCATCAAGGGTCAGCGGCCCGACGCTGAGGCGGGTTGGTTCGTCAGGGATAGCCGAGTGCGCCGCGGCTTGGCGACGCAGCACCGAGCGGATGCGCGCCACGAGCTCGCGTCCCGAGTAGGGCTTGGTGACATAGTCGTCCGCGCCCATCTCCAGCCCGATGATCTTGTCGACCTGCTCGTCCTTGGCGGTCACCATGATGACGGGGACGTCGCTGCGCTCTCTCAGGGTGCGCAAGACTTCCGGCCCGGACATGCCGGGGAGCATGAGGTCCAGGAGCACCAGATCCGCGCCGTGGCGCTGGAACTGCTCGACCCCGCGAGTGCCGGTCTCCGCAAGGATCACGTCGAAGCCTTCGCGGCTCAAGAGGAAGGCGAGCGAGTCGCGGTAGGACTCCTCGTCTTCGATCACGAGGATGCGCTCGGCGTTCATGCCTGCTCCTGCCCTGCGTGCGCGGTGCCCGCCGGGAGGCGCAGGGTGAACGTGGATCCCACGCCCTCTGTGCTCCACACCTGTACTTCGCCGTCGTGTCGCAGCGCGATGTGCTTGACGATCGACAAGCCAAGACCTGTGCCGCCGGATTCTCGAGACCGCGCGGGGTCCACGCGATAGAAGCGCTCGAAGATGCGCTCTGTCTCCCCCGGCGGGATGCCGATGCCCTGATCCACCACCGCGATCGAGGCGACATCGCCCTGAGCCCCGGACGTGATTGTGACCCGCGTCCCAGGGTCTGAATATTGGATGGCGTTCTCGATGAGGTTTCGCACGGCCATGACCAGTAGGTCTTCGCTTCCCAGCACCGTCGCTTCGCCGTGGACATCGGTGACGAGCGTGATGTCGCGAGTCTCTGCCGCAGTCTCGGTCTCCTCCACCGCCTCGGCGACCACATCCTCAAGGCGCACCGGCGCGGCATCCAGAACCACAGCGTCGGACTGGAGCTTGGTGATCTCGATGACCTCCTGAATGAGGGTCGACAGGCGCTTGGCTTCCTTGCGCAGCTTCTTGCCGAATTTGCGGACGACCTTGGGATCGTCGGCCCCCTCCTCCAGTGCCTCCGCGAGAAGTTGGATGGCGCCCACCGGGGTCTTGAGTTCGTGGGAGACGTTGATGGCGAAGTCGCGGCGCATCTGCTCGGCCGCCTGCTGCTCGGTGGTGTCGCTGACGAGCGCGAGCGCCAGCCGCGTGTCGATCACGCTGAGCCGCGCGTGCACGCTGCGGCTCGAGACGAGCACTCCGCGATTGACCTCGATCTCGCGCTCCACGACCGCGTTGTGGGACCAGGCCTGCTCGGCGAGGCGGAACAGCTCTGGGTGGAGCGCGCCGTCCGGACGCGCGACGCCCAGGGCGAGAGCGGCATTGTTGCAATACGCGCTGCGCTGATCCCTGCGGACGATGACCGCGCCCATCGGCAGGGCCGCAAGGACTTGGCGTGTACGGGCAGGTACCAGGGTGTTTGTGCCCTTGCGATCATCCCTGCGGGCGCGCGCCAGGAGAGACCCGGCACCTGTCCCAAGCGTCAACGCAGCCACCACAAGCAACCACGCTAAGGTCGTCATGAGTTCACAGTAGCCATCGAGACCAGAGTTAACCCAATGTTCAGAATCGTCACCTGAAGTTCACCTGACGTGGTGCCAGACTGAGGACAGCAAACGGATTCCAAGGAGCGAAATGCGCACGCTGTTCACCGCTGAGATGTCGGAGCTTCGCGACGACCTCATCGCCATGGCAGAGCACGTCAACACCGCCATTTCCAAGGCGTCCGACGCTCTCCTCACCGAGGATCTGGCGCTCGCTCAAGAGGTCATCGCCGCAGATGCGCAGCTCGATGACATCGAGGAGACGGTGGACGAGCGCTGNGTCATGCTCATCGCGCAGCAGCAGCCGGTGGGTCTTGATCTCAGGACGATCGTGGCGTCGTTGCGGATCTCTGCAGCGCTCGAGCGCATGGGCGACCTTGCCCAGCACATCGCCGAGGCCGCGCGCCGTGCGTATCCCGAGAGCGCGGTGCCGGCCGAGATTCGCGAGACTGTCGAGGGCATGGCGGCGGCGGCCAAGCGGGCGGCCTCCGAGGTTCTCGAACTGCTGCAGACCCGCGACCTCAACATCGCGGCGCGCATCGTAGCCGACGACGACATCCTCGACGACCTCCACTCGAAGGCCTACTCCTCGCTGCTTGCTGACGATTACGCGGGCGATGCCCAGACCACTCTCGACATCGCCCTGCTCGGCCGGTATTACGAGCGCTTTGGCGACCACGCGGTCGGCATCTCGCGGCGCATCGTCTACCTGGTCACGGGCGACCTGGGCGGAAGCCGCGCGCAGATCTGAAGCCAGCCTGAGCGTCGGCCCGACGCTGGGCTCACCTAAACGCCCCCTCACCAACCCGTTGCGGTATCTGAGTGTCGCGAAACGGCCGTTTCGCGACACTCACGAACCGCAACCGGGGGTGGGGCGGGGCCCCTCTTCGGAGCCCCGCCCTCTTCGGCCAGCAAATGAGAGGCTGACCGAACACTTGATTACAGGCTACTTCTTTCCCTGGTTGGCCACCGCCGCAATCGACGCCTCCGCGGCCTCGGGGTCGAGGTAGCGGCCGCGCGGGGTGACGGGCTTGAAGTCCTCGTCGAGCTCGTACAGCAGCGGAATGCCCGTGGGGATGTTCACGCCAACGATCTCGTCGTCGCCAATGTTGTCCAGGTACTTCACGATCGCGCGCAGCGAGTTGCCGTGCGCAGCGACGAGCACGGTCTTGCCGTCGCGGAGGTCGGGAACGATCTCGTCGTGCCAGTACGGCAGCGCACGCTCGAGGACGTCCTTGAGGCACTCGGTACGGGGCACCTCGATGTCCGCATAGCGCGGGTCGGCGTCCTGCGAGAACTCGGTGCCGAGCTCGATCTCCGGCGGCGGCACATCATAGGAGCGGCGCCAGATCATGAACTGCTCCTCGCCGAACTCGGCGAGCGTCTCGGCCTTGTTCTTGCCCTGCAGCGCACCGTAGTGGCGCTCGTTGAGGCGCCAGTTGCGCTTCACGGGGATCCAGTGACGGTCGGCGGCGTCGAGCGCGAGGTTCGCGGTCATGATGGCGCGGCGCAGCAGCGAGGTGTGCACCACGTCGGGGAGCACGCCCTCCTCCTTGATCAGTTCGCCGCCGCGCGAGGCCTCAGCGCGGCCCTTGTCGTTGAGGGGCACGTCCACCCAGCCGGTGAACAGATTCTTCTGGTTCCAGTCGCTCTCGCCGTGGCGGAGAAGGATCAGCTTGTACGTCATGCGTCCATCCTCCCGCACATTCCGGGCCGACGCTAACGCCCTAAGTCCCGGACGTCACCTTGCGACGACGCAGGCTGGGCTGACGACCCGCGCGGCCTCGTAGGGAAGGGCTGCCATCGCGCCGACGCCGTTTTCGGGCGGGAGCGACAGCACCTGCTTGAGGTCGTAGGACCGCACCTCATGTCCGCGTTCGGAGCCCACATGCAGACGGTCCCCAATGACCGCGAAGTAGCGCGGCCACTCGCCCACGTCGAGGCTGGTCCGGTAGCGCGCCTCGCCCTCTGGGCTGAGGTCAAAGATCGCGATGACGTCAGGGCCGCGCGTGGAGACCAGCAGCACGTCGCGCTCGTCGCCTTCCACGACGGCGATGTGCGCGTCGTAGATGTCGCCGCCTGTGCGCTGCGCCACCGGCGTGGTGGGCACCTCCGCAATGAGGTCCGCCTCGGCATCCTCATAGGACCATCGCAGGGTGCGCACGTGGTGGTCGAGTTCGCACACGGCGTACAGGAGTTCGCCGCGCACGGCGAGGTGACGCGGCCCGGAGCCCGGGGGCAGGGCCGCAGCAATGCCGTCCTCCTCGAGCAGCCCGTCCGCGATGATGCGGTACCGGCGCAGCTCATCCGTGCCAAGGTCCACGACCAGCACGTGCTTGCCACCGGGCGCATAGGCGGCGAAGTGCGCGTGAGGTCCCTCTTGGCGGTCCTCTCGCGGACCAGTGCCCGAGTGTCCAAAGAGCTGCTGCGGCCCGTCCGCGATCGGCAGGCCGTCCTCGCCAAGCCGGATCACGGCAAGATGGCCTGAGCCATAGTGGCTCACGTACACGACGGAGGCATCGGGAGCCAGCAGCAGATGGCACGCATCCGCGCCGCCCGTGGGCACGGAGGCAACAACACGGGCCGACGCTGTGTCGACGACGTGGAAAACGCTCGCCGAAGATTCACTCGCCGTGTAGATCAGCGGCAGTTCCGGGTGCGCGACCACAAAGGAGGGTGCGTCGAGCGGCACGGCCAGGACAGCGTCGGCCCCATCCTGTCGATAGAGGCCCTCGCCCTGGCCCACGGGCGTGCCGAGACCAAGCGGGGGGTAAGTCCCCCACCACAGCGTCGTCATACGTGGTTAGTTTGCGGCCGCGTAGGCTTCGCGGATCTGCGCGGAGACACGACCGCGCTCGGAGACCTCGTAGCCGTTGGCACGGGCCCACTCGCGGATCTTGCCGGCGTCAGACTTGGCGCGGCCGCCCTTGCTGGTGCTGCGGCGACCGCTCACGCGGCGACCGGCTGCGATCCACGGCTCAAGCGCGGAGCGAAGGGCCGATGCGTTGTTCTCGTTCAGGTCCACCTCGTAGCTCACGCCGTCGAGGGAAAAGCTCACGGTTTCTGCTGCCTCGCCACCATCGACGTCGTCAACGAGCACAACCTGGATCTTCTGTGCCATGGGTCACACCTTTCAATGAAATGTCAATTTCGAGGCAAAGGCCAGCGCCGCCACGGGGGCCATTTGTCAGTTACACCCTACAACGAATTCAGAGGGTGTTACTTACCGTTCGGTTCGGAACCTTCGCGGGCGGCCCGCTTTGCCTCTTCCGCGTCGATGCGAGCGAGTTCCTGACGTTCCCTGCGGTCCGCGCGAATGACGGCCCGCATGACGAACCAGAAGATCAGTCCAACGCCGATGGAGGGAATGACGCCAACGAGAACCTGCTGCCAGGTGCTCATGACTCTTCCGGCTTCACCAGGGGGAACAGGATGGTCTCGCGAATGCCGAGTCCGGTGAGCGCCATGAGCAGGCGGTCAATGCCCATGCCCATTCCGCCCGAAGGTGGCATCGCGTATTCCATGGCCATGAGGAAGTCCTCGTCGAGCTTCATCGCCTCGTCGTCACCCTGCGCCGCCATGATCGCCTGCTGGGCAAAGCGCTCGCGTTGAATAACAGGGTCAACGAGTTCGGAATATGCGGTGGCGAGCTCAAATCCACGCACGTAGAGGTCCCACTTCTCGACCACGCCAGGCTGCGAGCGGTGGTCGCGAGTGAGAGGGCTGGTCTCCACGGGGAAGTCGCGCACAAACGTCGGCGCCGTGAGGTCGTCGCCTACGTAGTGCTCCCACAGCACCTCGACGAGTTTGCCGTGGTTCACGCGCTTGGGGTCTACGGACAGGTCGGCGGCATCGAGCAGTTTCTGCAGGTGCTCGACGGAGGTCTCAGGGGTGATCTCCTCACCCAGCGCCTCAGACAGCGAGCCGTACATCGTGAGCTCGGCCCAGTCGCCGCCAAGGTCGTACTCGGAGCCGTCGGCGAGGGTCACGACGTGGCTGCCGAAGACGTCCATCGCGGCGGTCTGAATGAGGCCCTTGGTGAGCGTGGCCATGGTGTTGTAATCGCCGTAAGCCTCATATGCCTCGAGCATCGAGAATTCCGGAGAATGCGAGGAGTCAGAGCCTTCGTTGCGGAAGTTCCGGTTGATCTCGAAGACCTTTTCAATTCCGCCAACGGCGGCGCGCTTCAAGAACAACTCAGGGGCAATGCGCAGGTAAAGGTCAATATCGAACGCATTCATGTGCGTGACGAACGGGCGCGCGGCGGCACCGCCTGCCTGCGTCTGCAGCATGGGCGTCTCGACCTCGATGAAGCCCGAGTTGTGCAGCGACTCGCGCAGGGATCGCACCACGTGGGCGCGGCGGCGAACGGTGTCGCGAGCCAGCGGCCGCGCAATGAGGTCCACGTAGCGCTGGCGCACGCGCGACTCTTCGCTGAGCTCCTTGTGGAGCGTGGGCAGAGGCCGCAGCGCCTTGGCCGCGAGCCGCCATTCCGTGGCGAACACGGAGACCTCGCCGCGACGCGACTTGCCCACAGGACCGGACGCGAACAGGTGGTCGCCAAGGTCGACGTCGGACTTGAAGGCGGCCAGCGCCTCTTCACCCACCGCATCGAGCGAGAGCATGATCTGCAGGCGCTCGCCCTCGCCATTCTGAATAGCGGCGAAGCAGAGTTTTCCGGTGTTGCGAATGAACACCACACGGCCCGCAACACCAACGACATCGGTGGTCTCTTCGCCGTCCTCGAGGTGCGCGTACTCGGCGCGCACAGCAGCGATTTCGGCGGTCTTGGGGACGCCAACCGGGTAGGCCTCAACCCCGTTTGCGACCATCTTGGCGCGCTTTTCGAGGCGCACCTGAATCTGCTCGGGAAGGGACGGTTCCGGCGCTGCGTCATTCACACCCCTAAGGTTACCGGGCGCGGATTAGGCGGCGTTCACACGTGAGCAGAGGTCAGTGCAGATCGAGCGCCACATCGAGGATGGGACTCGAGTGGGTCAGGCCGCCAACCGACATGAAGTCGACCCCGCTCGCCGCCACATCGCGAGCATTCTCCAGCGTGAGACCGCCGGTTGCCTCGATCCACACCTTGCCCAACTCGCTCTCTCGCGACCGCACTCGCTCCACAAACTGCGCCATCTCAGCGGGCGGCAGGTTGTCGAGCATGAGGAACGTCACACCCGCGTCGAGGGCTTCCTGAGCCTGCTCCCAGGTCTCGACCTCCACCTGGATCTCGACCTCCGGGAACGTCTCGCGGATCGCGTTGATCGCGCCCGCCACGGATCCGGCAGCCACGATGTGGTTGTCCTTGATCATTGCGACGTCGAACAGCCCCATGCGCTTGTTCACTCCCCCGCCGCAGCGCACCGCGTACTTCTCAAGTTCGCGCAGGCCGGGAGTGGTCTTGCGGGTGTCGAGCACTCGCGCTCCGGTCCCCTCGAGCGCGTCGGCCCACTTGCGCGTGTGGCTCGCAACGCCCGACGCTCTGCTCACCAGATTCAGCAGCGTACGTTCCGCGATAAGCACCACATGGCCCGGTCCCTCGAACTCCACCAGCACGGTGCCGCGGGCCACTCGCGCGCCGTCCTCCACCAGCTGGGTCGCCGTGGGCACCGCGAGATCAAGCCGCTTCGCGACCTGCGCGAAGGTCTCGGCGACGGCGGCGAGGCCCGCAACCACGCCGTCGGCCCGTGCCACGACGGCACCCCGCACCGTCTCTGTGGCGGGGATGGTGGATTGGGTGGTGACGTCTCTGCCGGGTGCCACGCCCAGGTCTTCGTCGAGCGCGATCGCGACGATGCGCGTGAGCCACTCGGCGTCGAGCGGGGCGTCCTGCGGGAGTTCCTCTGGGTGCGTCACCTGCCCATTGTTTCAGGGACCTCAGTCCCGAGCCGCCTGCGGGCGCGAAGTTACAGTGGAAGTGGCGTTCGCGCCGATGGAAGTGCGGCAACGCACTTCTCCTCACACACAGCGGCGGGCGGTCTTCAAGGGCCGCTCGCCGTTGGATGCTGTGCCAACACCGTAGAACCGTTCACATGTGAGCGTTCAACCGATGCCCGTTGCATACGCGCAGGTTGAAACGATTTTGTGAACCGGTTCGCGAATTTCGCCGAAACGCTTGCATCGGGACAATTACCCCACTACGGTTCACTACGCCAGCCACAAGCCGGCCGGGGGGAAATCCCGTCGCTCCACAGTGTGAGCGACATCGGCGCCCTCCAGCGCCTCCGGAGCGCATGCCACTTCGCCGAGCCCATCAGGGTTGCGGTCGCCGCTGAAGCGACCCCGGCACCACACATCTGCGCGAGATGCGGCGCGCCTTCACAAGGAGAATTGATCATGGGAAGAGCTCCCACGAAAACACTGAGTGCCGCGTTGGCGACCAGCACCTTGGTCGCCTCGGCACTGCTTGCCGCACCGGCAGCTTTCGCTGCAGAGACGTGCGACGGCAAGACCGTCACGAAGGTCGTATCCTCCGGCACCTACGAAGGTACAAGCGGTCAGGACGTCGTCATCGTGAAGGGACAGGCCACTGTGAAACTCGGCGCAGGTTCTGACACGGTCTGCGTACAGACGGACGGCAGGGTCACCGCGTACCTCGGCGAAGGCCAAGACAAGTTCTTCGGCGCGGGCAAGAAGGGCCAGCACTGGGTGCACGGAGGGCCTGGCCGTAACGACATCTATGTGGGCAACGGCGGCAGTGTCGTACTCGCGGGCGACTCGGGCGACGTCATCGTGGGCGGCTCCGGCATCGACAACGTCGTCGGGGGGTCGGGCCACGACGACATCAAAGGTGGCGACGGTGACGACACGCTCTACGGCTTCGGCGGCATCGACCTGATCAAGGGTGGCAAAGGTGATGACCTGATAGTTGGCGGTCTCGACCGGGATGAGCTCTACGGGGACGCCGGAAACGACACCATTTACGGCGACTACGACTTCACCGAAGGCGAAGACGTGAGCTGGGTTGGCACAGGCGACGAAGGCAAGAAGTACGCCGCCAAGATCAGCGCAGGCTACGGCAACGACAAGTTGTACGGCGGCGCCGGCAACGACAAGCTCGTTGGAGACCTTGGCGACGACTACCTCGACGGCGGTCGCGGCGACGACTACCTCGAGGGCGGTCCGGGCAGCGACCAGCTCTTCACGGGCATCGACATCAAGAAGTCGGACGGCGCCTGGGAGCAGGTCAAGGGCGACACCCTCATTGGTGACTACTACGAGACTCGTGATGCCGGCGGGTTCGCGTGGGACAACGATGTCCTAGCGTCCTCCCCCGGCGATGACCGCGACGAGGAGAACCGCCCCGGCGTCGTCAAGGCCGTCTATGGCGGCGCCGGAGACGACAGCATCTCTGTCTGGGGCCTCAACTCCATGAAGATCAAGAACGCCGCAGTGGTCATCGAGCGCCAGGGCGAGAGTTGGATCAACGCAGGGCCGGGCAAGGACAACGTCACGGCGTTCTACGTCCAGAAGGTTGAGGGCAAGGATGGCAATGACACCATCAAGGCCGTCGACGTCGAGACCGTGTACGGCAACGCTGGCAAGGACCTCTTCCAGCTTGTGAAGTGGGGACACGCGTACGGCGGCAAGGGTGTGGACACGTTCGACATGTGCCAGGCGCCCGAGGATCCCAGGAAGCACGGCTACACGTGGGGTGAGCAGGAGCTCGACAAGTTCATCGGGGTGATCCACGTGTACTACGCCCACCCCAACGACTCGGCGATCGTCGCGGACTTCAGGCACTACCAGGCGGGCAGGGCGGCGACGCATCCCTCTTCGAACAACTACACGCTCGATAGGGGCGAATCGTGCCCTGCGGAGCGCAAGCCCCAGAACGTCAAGATGAAGCCCTTGAACCAGTACTTCAAGGAGTTCGACACTTGGGCTGGTAACCGCATCAAGCAGCCGGGCAACGGCGCTGCCCCGCCAGACCCGTGGTACTAGGCACGCGGCGGTCACGCGCGGCGTGACACATCCGGTTGGGGGTCAGCGATTCGCTGACCCCCAACCGAACCCAAGACATCAACACACCTGCGCGGAACCCGCGCGCCCTCAGATGGAGTAGAACACATGGGGACGATTCCCAAGACGACGCTCGTTGCCTCGCTGATGGCGACTGCCCTCGCCACCTCTGCCCTGGCCGCGGCCCCCGCAAGCGCCGCTGACGTGCCGGCGATCTGCAACGGACTCCGCGTCACCAAGTACGTCGAATCTGGCGAGTATCGCGGCAGCCTCGGCAACGATGTTGTCGTGGTGACTGGGCCGGCAACCCTCAGGCTCAGTGAAGGCAACGACTCCGTGTGTGTCCACGCGGACAACGCGCGCATAAACGTCTACCTCGACCACGGAAGCGACACACTGCTCACCTTTGGCAACGCGGGCGAGATGTGGGCATATGGGGCAGACGGCGACGACACCATCCAAGGCGGTGCCGGCCGCAACTTCATTTTTGGAGGGGAAGGGCACGACACCCTGTCCGCGACTGGGGCGAACACCACGATCTACGGCGGCGCCGGGAACGACACGATCATCGGCGGCACCAGCAGCGATCGCCTCTATGGTGAGGCAGGTCACGACCGCATCGAAGGAGGCAAGGGCGACGACGTCATAGGTGGCGGCGCTGGAGACGACACCCTCCTGGGGGGCGATGGCCATGACCAGCTCTTCGGCAATGACGGGAAGGACCGCATCGAAGGGGGCAAAGGCAACGACACCATCGCAGGCGGCGATGGCTTCGATGTGCTCGACGGGAGTGCCGGAGACGACCACATCGTTGGCGGACTCGACCGCGACACCATCTACGGTGGCCCAGGCGACGACTCGCTATGGGGCGGCCTCGCGGAGCACGAAGGTGAAGATCTGAGCTGGATCACCAACCGGGAAGCAGCGCGGACGTACACCTTGCGTCACGTTGGAGACTGGATCTACGGACAAGACGGCAACGACAAGATCGTCGGAGGCCTTGGCGGCGACTGGCTCGACGGCGGCACCGGCGATGACTACATCGAGGGCGGCCCGGGAGAGGATCTGCTGCTGTCTGGTCATGACATCAAGAAGTCGGGCTCATGGCAGCAAGTCACCGGTGACACACTCATCGGGGACTACTACGAGACCCGCACCAACGGTGGCTTCTCGTGGGACAGGGACATCCTCCTGTCCAGCCCGGGGGCGGACGGCGACGACAACCAGCGGCCAGGCATCGTGAAACATGCCTACGGTGGCGCTGGTGATGACGTCATCGCGGTGCTCGGCATCAGCTCGCTGTCTCGTGTGGACGGCAAGGACACCATCAAGCGAACCGATCCATCAAAGGCCCACGGTGGGGTCGGAGACGACCAGATCATCGCCCTCTACATGGAGAAGGTCGAGGCCCAGGCGGGCAAGGACACGATCTGGACCGTAGACGTCCCGGAGATCTTTGCGGGCAGCGGCAACGACGACATCAGGCCGTACAAGTGGGAGCACGCCTACGGCGGCGACGGTGCCGACACCTTCGATCTGTGCCAGTCGCCCTCAAGTAAGCACGGATATTCGTGGGGTGAGGGTGGCGTAGACAAGTGGATCGGCTCGACGACCGTCTTCAACGGCGTCGACCCCAAAGACACGCCACCACTCGATGGCTACACGAGTTACGAGAACGCGAGAGCGGCGGCAATCCCGTCGAGGTACACCTTCACAACCATCAAGAGCGGCGGATGTCCCAGCGGCCACGACGCCGCCAAGGTCAAGGTCAAGAACGTTCAGGACTTCTTCGCTGATATGAAGGCGTGGGTGGATGGGCCCAGATGGTCTTCGGGCCTTCCACAGCCCTGGAAGTAACCGGAATCTGCACTTCCGGCCCGACGCTGACCTCAGTTGAGTTCGAGCGGCGCCTCGGTGAGTTGCAGGGCGCCGTCGGGGTCGAGCGTCGCGACCAGGCGCACCTTCCAGCGCCCATCCGATTCGGGGTAGTCGCTGCGGATGTGACCGCCGCGGGATTCGGTGCGGGTCAGCGCCGCGCTGGCAAGGATCGATGCCGTGGCGAGCACATTCGACGTCTCCCACTCCGCCACTTGGGGCATGACCGCGCCAGGGTCCGTGGTGTGGAAGCGGGCACGGATGCTCGCGAGCCGAGAGACGGCCGTGGCGAGTCCTTCCATGTCGCGGATGGGGCCTGCGCCGTC
>JGI12420J12819_1000251_pt1 | contig 35563 bp, 28 predicted proteins | sample Passage237A_FD_12819 | JGI IMG/M metagenome (IMG submission 12819) | reverse complement strand
GAAGCCGCGGACCCGCCGCGCGCCGGCCGTGAAAGGCGCCGATGCCGGGAGCGATGACGCCGTCGAGGCGGCTCCGGCACGCAAGCCGCGCACGCGCAGAAAGCAGGACACGGGCGAGGCCGCTTCCGCGGAAGCGAAGCCCGCTGCGAAGCGCCGGACCGCCGCGCCTCGGAAGCCGGCCGCGGACGCGCGGGACGGCGCGCCTGCGCCGGCCGCAGCGCAGGCGGCGCATGCTTCCGCCGCGCCGCCCGCTGCGACGAGTCGATCGGCGTCGGCTCCCGAATCGCATGCCGCATCCGCTGCGTCGTCCGTGCCCGTGCCGGCATCGAAGCCGAATCCGCCACCGCCCGCGGCAGCGATACGCGCGCCGACGTCATCGCCGAAGCCGGCACCCGCGCCGGCACCGGAAGCGCCCTCGGAACCGGCCGCACGAAGCGAGGCGGCGACTCCGGCCATGCCATCCCGCAAGCCGACGCCGGCTCCGGCGTCAACCGCGCCCGCACCTGTCCCGGCTCCGCGCGCGACATCGCCCGATGCCCGGTCGCCCGCGTCGCCGCCGGCCGTTGCATCGCGCAAGGCCGCGCCGGATTTCGTGCCCTCGTTCCTGCGCACGCCCGAGCCGGCGCCGAAGCCGTCCGCCGATGCGCGGCCGGCCGATGCCTCGGCGCGTTCGACGCGGGTGCTTGATGCGCTGCTCGCTGTCCTGCCGGAGCGGCATCGCGATCGCGCGCGCAACTATCTCGTGCTGATGCGCATGGATCGCCCGGTCGGCGCGCTGCTGCTGCTGTGGCCGACGTGGTGGGCGCTGTGGTTCGCCGCCGGCGACTTCCCGCCGCCGGGCCTGCTCGTGATCTTCACGATCGGCGTGTTCGCGATGCGCAGCGCCGGCTGCGTGATCAACGACTATGCCGACCACGGCTGGCTCGATGCCAACGTCGAGCGCACCCGCGGGCGGCCGATGGCGGCCGGGCGCGTGTCGAAGAAGGAGGCGCTGCTCCTGTTCGCGGCGCTGCTCGGCATCTCGTTCGTGCTGGTGCTGTTCACCAACTGGCTCACCATCCTGCTGTCGTTCGCCGGTGCCGCGCTGGCCGCGATCTATCCGTTCACCAAGCGCGTCACGCATCTCGCGCAGGTCGTGCTCGGCGCCGCGTTCGGCTGGTCGATCCCGATGGCATTCGCCGCGGTCACCGGCACGCTGCCGCCGCTGGCATGGCTGCTGTTCCTCGCCAACGTGCTGTGGTCGGTGATCTACGACACCGAGTACGCGATGGTCGACCGCGACGAGGACATCCGCGTCGGCGCGAAGTCCACCGCGATCCTGTTCGGCGATGCGGACCGCGCGATCCTCGGCGTGCTGATGGCGACGTTCCTGTTCGCGATGCTGCTCGCCGGCACCCGCGCCGCGCTCGGCTGGCCGTACTTCGCCGGCCTCGGCGTCGCCGCCGCGTTGTTCGGCTGGCAGCAATGGATCATTCGCGAGCGCGACCGTGCGGCCTGCTTCGCCGCCTTCCGCAACAACAACTGGCTCGGATTCGTGCTGTGGATCGGCCTCGCGGTCGCGCTGGCGATCGGCTGAATCAGTCGAATGCGTCGCGCATGATCGTGTCCAGCACCTGCGGGAACAGGTCGTGCGCGGGCCAGCTCGCGATCTGCGCGTAGGCGGCGAAGACGGCGCTGTCCATCGCGTTGGTGGTCGCGTCCGGGTCGGTCTCGTTGCGGCGGTTGAGCAGCACGACGACGTCGAATCCGGTGCGGTAGCGCAGCACGTACGTCGCGGTGGACGGCAGGCTGCCGGCGTGCCATGTCGTGCGGCCGCCTGTTCCGTAGTCGCGCACGGCCCAGCCCGCCGCGTAGTAGTAGCTGCCGGGCGTGTAGCTGCCGCCGAAGTTCTCGGGCAGCGCGAACATCGCCTCGATCGAATCGGCATCGAGGATCGCATCCGGCGCGTCCGGATCGTGCAGGTTGACCAGCCAGCGCAGCAGTTCCGGCGCCGAGGCGACCCAGCCGCCGTAGGCATCCATCGTGTCCTGATTGATCGAGCCGCCGTATTCCCATGGCCGGTTACCGCCGGTCGCGTCGATCACGTTCGGGCCTTGTCCGCCGCTCCAGTACGCGACCTCGCCCGGTGCGCGCTGTTCCTGCCGCGCGCGCGCGAGGCGCAGGTGCCAGATGCCGGCCGGGTTCATCACGCGATGCGCGTAGCGCGCATACGGCATGCCGGATGCAGCCTCCACGATGCGCCCGAGCAGCTTGTAGCCGTAGTTGCTGTAGTAATACGTCGTGCCCGGATCGGCGACCAGCGGCTCGCCGTTCTGGTAGCGGATCACGTCCGCGTGCGAGACCGGAAGCGGGATGCCGAGGCCGGCCGCGACCACGGTGTCGCGGAACACCGGGTCGTAGCCGAGCGTGACCGGATCGCCGAAGCCGCCGAGCATCTGCAGCAGGTTGCGTACGGTGATCGTCGGCAGGCGCGGGTCGATCGTCGTCCCGGGCCGTGGCGTCAGGTCGATGAAATCGCCGATCGTCGCGTCGGGCGAAAGCCGGCCGTCCTGGATCAGCCGGTGAACCAGTGTCGAGGTGATCGGCTTGCTCACGCTGGCGAGGCGGAACAGCGAGGTCGGCTGCGTGACGATGTCCTCCGCGCCGGGATTCCACGAGTAGCCGCGCGCCAGCACCAGCCGCCCCTGCCAGCCGACCGCGATCGCGCCGGACGGGATGTCGCGCGCGGTCATCAGCGCCTGCATCTCGTCGTCGAAAGGCGCGAGTTCCGGTACCGGCGTGCCGGTGACGGTCCATTGCGCCTGCGCCGGCGGCACACAGGCAAACAGCACGAACGCGGCGGCGAGCAGATGGCGATGCATGGTGGAGCTCCGGAAGTGGTCCCTCCTGCCTGCGTCGAAGCGCGGCGAAACGGCTCATGCGGCGCACGCCATCGTTGACGCCCGCGCCCGCGCCGGGCTACCGTGCGCGCGCCGAGGTATCCATCCCTTCATCCCGATGAAAGGATGGATTGAAAAGGGAAGCCGGTAGGCCGTCGCGCGGACGTGTTCCGTGCGATGGCGAAGCCGGCGCTGCCCCGCAGCGGTAGCCTTCTTCGTTGCCATGGTGTCCACCTCGATTTGCGATAGAGAATCGCTTAACCGGGTGTCCGTCAAACAGGGGCAAGATCACCATCCGTCGGTCGCCGTTTCCGGCCATCGTGCACTGCGGCTTGTCCCCGTCGGCGGGCGGCGCCTACACTCGTCGGGCTTCAGGTGTCCTGCCGCCGCCAGCGGCGCGCAGGGTGAAACGGGAAGCCGGTGCGGGCGCCTTCTTGGCCCCAATGCCGGCACTGCCCCCGCAACGGTAGGCGAGTAGACCCGACAACCAGCCACTGCGCGCGCGCGGGAAGGCGTCGGGGGATGCCGATGGCATCGCTCGCAAGTCCGGAGACCGGCCTGGAGCGGATGTCGCTGCGGCGATGTCCTCCTCGGGCGTTGCGGCGGGCAACCCGGCGAGTGATCGGGTCGCCGTGTCCGGAGCCCGCTCGGTCGTCTGCCTCCGCAACCGCGTTTCGCGGGTGTGCGACAGGGAGACCGATCATGAATCCGATGCAGCCAGTCGCGACCGGAGTCGCGACCGTCAAGCTCCTGATCGACGGCGCGTTCGTCGAATCGAACTCCGCGCAATGGCGCGATGTCGTCAACCCGGCGACGCAGGCCGTGCTCGCGCGCGTTCCGTTCGCCACTGCCGACGAAGTCGATGCCGCCGTCGCGGCGGCGAAGCGAGCGTTCCAGAGCTGGCGCAGGACGCCGATCGGCGCGCGCGCGCGGATCTTCCTCAGGTACCAGCAACTCATCCGCGAGCACATGGCCGAACTCGCCGCGATCCTGACCGCCGAGCAGGGCAAGACCCTGCCCGATGCCGAGGGCGACGTGTTCCGTGGCCTGGAGGTGGTCGAGCACGCCGCCGCCATCGGCAACCTGCAGCTGGGCGAGCTGGCCAACAACGTGGCCAACGGCGTGGACACCTACACCCTGCTGCAGCCGCTGGGTGTGTGCGCCGGCATCACCCCGTTCAACTTCCCGGCGATGATCCCGCTGTGGATGTTCCCGATGGCGATCGCCACCGGCAACACCTTCGTGCTCAAGCCGTCCGAGCAGGACCCGATGGTGACCATGCGCCTGGTCGAGCTGGCACTGGCGGCCGGCATTCCGAAGGGCGTGCTGAACGTCGTCCACGGCGGCGAGGACGTGGTGAACGCGATCTGCGATCACCCGGACATCAAGGCGGTCTCCTTCGTCGGCTCAACCCGCGTCGGCACCCACGTGTACAACCGCGCCTCGCTGGCCGGCAAGCGCGTGCAATGCATGATGGGCGCGAAGAACCACGCCGTGGTGCTGCCGGACGCCAACAAGGAGCAGACACTGAACGCGATCGTCGGCGCCGCGTTCGGCGCGGCCGGCCAGCGCTGCATGGCGGCTTCCACCCTGGTGCTGGTGGGCGATGCGAAGGCGTGGATCCCGGATCTGGTGGCCAAGGCGAAGACGCTCAGGGTCAGCGCCGGCACCGAGCCGGGTGCCGACCTCGGGCCGGTGATCTCCTGTGCCGCGAGGGCGCGCATCGAAGGCCTGATCGCGTCCGGCGTCGAGCAGGGCGCCGTGCTGGAACTGGACGGCCGCAACCCGCAGGTGCCCGGCTTCGAGAACGGCAACTTCGTCGGCCCGACGATCTTCTCCGGCGTGAAGCCGGGCATGCGCATCTACGACGAGGAAATCTTCGGCCCGGTGCTGGTGATCCTGTCCGCCGATTCGCTCGATGAGGCCATCGCGATCATCAACGCCAACCCGAACGGAAACGGCACCGCGATCTTCACGCAGTCCGGCGCGGCCGCGCGGCGCTTCCAGGAGGAAATCGACGTCGGCCAGGTCGGCATCAACGTGCCGATTCCGGTGCCGGTGCCGCTGTTCTCGTTCACCGGCTCGCGCGCGTCCAAGCTCGGCGACCTCGGTCCCTACGGCAAGCAGGTGGTCACGTTCTACACGCAGACCAAGACGGTCACCGCGCGCTGGTTCGACGACGAAACGCTCGGTCACGGCGTCAACACCACGATCAGCCTGAAGTGATGGCCGCCGTCATGGACATCCAGACGATCGTCCCGTCTTCAATCGTCCCGTCTTCAAGCGGGTTGAGCGACGAACAGCTCGCGTATCGCGCCGCCGCGCGCGAATTCGCGCTGGCCGAACTCGCGCCGCATGCCGCGCGCTGGGATGCCGAGTCGATCTTTCCGCGCGAGGCGATCGCCAGGGCCGGCGAACTCGGCTTCTGCGGCCTGTACGTGGACGAAGCGGCCGGCGGCAGCGGCCTGACCCGGCTCGACGCGGCGATCGTGATCGAGGAACTGGCGGCGGTCGATCCTTCCACCGCCGCGTTCATCAGCATCCACAACATGGCGACGTGGATGCTCGCCGAGCACGCACAAGCCGCGCTGCGCGACACGTGGGGGCCGGCGCTCGCGAGCGGACGGAAGCTCGCCTCGTACTGCCTGACGGAACCGGAGGCCGGCTCCGATGCCGCGTCGCTGCGGACGCGCGCGGCGCGCGACGGCGACGAATACGTCATCGACGGCAGCAAGGCGTTCATCTCCGGCGCCGGCGCCACCGACCTGCTCGTGGTGATGGCGCGCACCGGAGGAGACGGCGCGCGCGGGATCAGCGCGTTCGCGGTGCCGGCCGACCTGCCGGGCATCGCCTACGGCCGCAACGAAGAGAAGCTCGGCTGGCATAGCCAGCCGACGCGCGCGATCGCGTTCGACGGTGTGCGCGTGCCGGCGCGCAACCGGCTCGGCGCGGAAGGCGAAGGCTTCCGCATCGCGATGAAGGGCCTCGACGGCGGCCGCCTCAACATCGCCGCCTGCTCGCTCGGCGCCGCACAGGGCGCGCTCGATGCGGCGCGCCGCCACCTCGGCGAGCGGCGCCAGTTCGGCAAGGCGCTGGCCGAGTTCCAGGCGCTGCGCTTCCGCCTCGCCGACATGGCCACGCAACTCGTCGCCGCGCGGCAGATGGTGCACACGGCTGCGCGCAAGCTCGATGCGCGCAGCCGCGACGCGACGGTGTGGTGCGCGATGGCCAAGCGATTCGCCACCGATGCGGGCTTCTCGGTCTGCAACGACGCGCTGCAACTGCACGGCGGCTACGGCTACACCCGCGAATACCCGATCGAGCGCCTGCTGCGCGACTGTCGCGTGCACCAGATCCTCGAAGGCACCAACGAAATCATGCGCGTGATCGTTGCGCGCCACCTGCTCGATACCGAAGAGGAATTGCGATGATGGATTTGCGCGCCCGCGAATGGCCGGGCCTGAAGCTCGATCAGCACGACGCCACCGTCGTCGTCACGCTGTGCAATCCGCCGGCGCACACGTGGACCGTGGACAGCCTGGCCGCGTTGCGCGACCTGGTCGGCGTGCTGAACGGCCAGCGCGACGTCTTCGCGCTCGTCGTCACCGGCGATGGCGAGAAGTTCTTCTCCGCCGGCGCCGATCTCAAGCAGTTCGCGGCGGGCGACAAGGCGCAGGCGCGCGAGGCGGCGCGCCGTTTCGGCGAGGCGTTCGAGGCGCTGTCCGCGTTCCGCGGCGTCAGCATCGCGGCGATCAACGGCTACGCGATGGGCGGCGGCCTCGAATGCGCGCTGGCCTGCGACCTGCGCATCGCCGAGGAGCACGCGCAACTGGCGCTGCCGGAAGCCGGCGTCGGCCTCCTGCCGTGCGCGGGCGGCACGCAGAACCTTACGCGCCTTGCCGGCGAAGGCTGGGCCAAGCGCATGATCCTGCTTGGCGAGCGCATCGACGCCGCCACCGCGCTGCGCATCGGCGTGGTCGAGGAGGTCGTCGCGAAAGGCCAGTCGCTCGCCCGCGCGATGGAATGGGCGGAGAAGGCCGCGCGGCAGAGCCCGGTCAGCGTCGCCGCCTGCAAGAAGCTGATCCAGGCCACGCGCCAGCAGACGCATGCGACCGCGCTGGTGTCCGAACGCGAGTATTTCGTCGATCTGTTCGACACGGCCGACCAGAAGGAAGGCGTCGCAGCGTTCCTCGAAAAGCGCGCGCCGCAGTGGAAGAACGCATGAGCGCATCCGACGCCGCCATCGCGCCGGTCGTGTTCGCCGAACGCGAAACGCGCGCCGGCCTGCGCATCGGCGTCGCGACGCTGAACGCGCCGCGGACGCTGAACGGCCTCTCGCTCGACATGGCGCGCCGCCTCGATGCGCGATTGCGCGCGTGGGCCGTGGACGCGGGCATTGCGCTGGTGCTGCTCGAAGGCGCGGGCGAAAAGGCGTTCTGCGCCGGCGGCGACCTGCAGGCGCTGTACCGCAGCATGCGCGAGTGCCGCGAGCGCGGCAGCACCGGCATCCTCGACAACGCCTATGCGGCCGATTTCTTCGCGACCGAGTACCGCCTCGACCACCGCATCCACACGTATCCGAAGCCGATCCTCTGCCGCGGCCACGGCATCGTGATGGGCGGCGGCATCGGCCTCATGGCCGGCGCCAGCCATCGCGTCGTCGACGAACGCTCAAAGCTCGCGTTTCCCGAGATCACCGTCGGCCTGTATCCCGACGTCGGCGGAAGCCGCCTGCTCGGCCGCGTGCCGCACCGCGCCGGGCTGTTCGTCGCCCTGACCGGCGCGCCGCTGGATGCGGGCGATGCGATACACGCCGGCCTCGCCGATCGTTTCGTGCCGCAGGCCGCGACCGCTTCGATGCTCGCCGACCTGCCCGAGGCGCCGTGGACGGGCGATGCCGAGGCCGACCGCCGCGTGCTCGACTCGTTGCTCGCGCGCCATGCCGCCGCGCCCCGGCCGGGGCCGCTGCAACGCCATCGCGACGCGATCGAGGCGGCCTGCGCGCACGCGGCGCTGGAGGACGTGGTCGCCGCGATCGGCGTCCTCGATGCGTCCGATCCGTGGGTCGCCGCCGCGCAGCGCACGCTCGCCGCCGGATCGCCCGGTTCCGCGCGGCTCGGCCACCTGCTGCAAGGGCGCGCCGCCGCGCTCTCGCTGGCCGACACGTTCCGCCTCGAATACGTCGCCTCGCTGCATTGCTGCGCGCATGGCGACTTCGAGGAAGGCATCCGCGCGCTGCTGATCGACAAGGACCGCGCGCCGCGCTGGCAACCGGCCACGCTGGCCGAGGCCGACGCGGCCTGGGCCGAAACCTTCCTCGTCGCGCCGGCCTGGCCGGATGGCGCGCATCCGCTGGCCGATCTCGGCACCACAACGGAGACTTCCACATGAGCCGCATCGCCTTCATCGGACTGGGCAACATGGGCGGGCCGATGGCCGCCAATCTCGTCAAGGCCGGCCATGCCGTGCATGCGTTCGACCTGTCCGCCGCCGCGCTCGCATCCGCCGCGGCCGCCGGCGCGACCGCTGCCGACAGCGCCGCCGTCGCCGTCGCGGATGCCGAGGTCGTGATCTCGATGCTGCCGGCCAGCCGCCATGTCGAGGCGCTGTACCTCGACGGCGGCCTGCTCGCGGCGATCCCGGACGGCGCGCTGGTCGTCGATTGCAGCACGATCGCGCCGGCGTCCGCGCGCAAGGTCGCCGAAGCCGCCGCCGCGCGCGGCCTCGCGATGCTCGATGCGCCGGTGTCCGGTGGTACCGCCGGCGCGGCGGCCGGCACGCTTACCTTCATCGTCGGCGGCGACGCCGCGGCGCTGGAACGCGCCCGGCCGGTGCTGGCCGCGATGGGCAAGAACGTCTTCCACATGGGCGGCGTCGGCGCCGGACAGGTTGCCAAGCTGTGCAACAACATGGCGCTCGGCGTGATCATGGCGGTGACCGGCGAGGCGATCGCGCTCGGTGTCGCGCACGGGCTGGATGCGAAGACGCTGTCGGCGATGATGGCGGTGAGCACGAGCCGGAGCTGGGCCACCGAGGTCTGCAATCCCTGGCCCGGCGTACTGGAGAACGCGCCGGCCTCGCGCGGTTACGGTGGCGGCTTCGGCAACGACCTGATGCTCAAGGATCTCGGTCTGGCCGCCGAGGCCGCGATGGGCGTGGGCGCCTCGATCCCGCTCGGCGAACTGGCGCGCAACCTCTACGCGATGAACAGCGCCGCCGGCAACGGCGCGCTGGATTTCTCCAGCGTCGTGAAGCTGATCGCGAAGGACGCATGAGCACGACGCGCCAGAAGCTGGTCTTGCCGAACGGCAGCGACAAGCTGTTACTGCATTCCTGCTGCGCGCCGTGTTCGGGCGAGCTGATGGAAGCCTTCCTCGAATCCGGCATCGACTACACGATCTTCTTCTACAACCCGAACATCCACCCGGTGAAGGAATACGAACTGCGCAAGGACGAGAACATCCGTTTCGCCGAGAAGCACGGCGTGCCGTTCGTGGATGCCGACTACGACACCGACAACTGGTTCGCCCGCGCCAAGGGCATGGAGAACGAACCGGAGCGCGGCATCCGCTGCACGATGTGCTTCGACATGCGCTTCGAGCGCACCGCGCTGTACGCGCACGAGCACGGCTTTCCGGTGATGACCAGCTCGCTCGGCATCTCGCGCTGGAAGGACATGGCGCAGATCAACGACTGCGGCCATCGCGCGGTCGCGCCCTACGACGGGCTGGTCTACTGGGACCACAACTGGCGCAAGGGCGGCGGCAGCCAGCGCATGATCGAGATCAGCAAGCGCGAGCGGTTCTACCAGCAGGAATACTGCGGCTGCGTGTACTCGCTGCGCGACACCAACCGGCACCGCCGCGCGCAGGGGCGCGAGCGCATCCGCATCGGCGTGCTGCATTACGGCGACGAGCATCCCGTTCCGCCGGCCGATCCGGAGCCGGCGGAGCGGTAGGCAGCGCGCGTCAGGTGCCGGCGCGGCGCCACGCGCGCAGCGCGGCGCCGGTCAGCGCGAGCACCATCAGCACCCACATCGCGACGCCGCCGGTCGGCACGGGCCGGATCGGGTCGCCGCCGGCGGCCGCGACCACGCGGAACGCATCCGGCAAGGTGGCCGATGCGCCGCCCTTGGTGTCCAGCGCGCCGGTCGCGTCGCGTGGCCCGGGCGCGGCCGTGGGGTCGATCTGCAGCGTGGCCGTTGCCGTCTGCTCGTCGACCACGGCGACGCCGCCCACCGCGATGCCCGCGCCGAAGTCGAACGTCACGTCCGCGACGAAGCCGGTGCCGCGGATGGTGACCGGCACCGTCGTGCCCTGCACGCCGCTGGCCGGCACGACCGACACGATGTCGAACGGTACGGGGCCGGACGGCACGTCGACCGCGATCGCGACCGTGCCGCCGACCGCTTCGCCGCCGTCCAGCGCGATCGCGGACCACTGCAACGCGCCGCCGCTGTCGATGCAGCCGGGCGTGATGATGCCGTCGATCGGGCCGCTGCCGATCTCGACCCAGGTTTCGGCGGAGGGGCCGGCCTTGAACGCATCCACCGGTTCCAGCGGGGTCAGCGCGATCGCCGGCACGGCGTCCGAACAAGGCTGCGTGCCGACCGTGCTGCTGGCCGGATCGTGCGTCGCGATGCCGTCCGTCGTGCCACCGGGATGGAAATCGCCTGCGAACGTCACGTACAGGCTCGGCAGGAATCCGCCCGCGGAGACGGCACGGAACTCGCTCGTGTAGAACGGATCGCCATTGACGTAGCGGATGCGCTCGGTGGTGGTGATGTTCCTCACCGGATCGCGCGCCGTGACCGTCACCTCGAACGGCGTCGCCGCGCTGCCGTCCCCGGTCGGGCCGCTGATGGCACGATCCGCATACGGCGTGACCGGACCGAGCGGTGCGGTCGCGGTGCCGCCCGGATGGTTCGCGAAATCCGGTCCGGCGATGAATCGCGTGCCGAGCGGCGCGTCGTCCGCGCCACGCTTGCCGCCGTCGATCACCACGAGCAGCCAACCCGCGTCGCCCGTGCCGGCGGCCGCTCCCGGGAAGAACTGCCCGCCGCCGGCCGCGCCCGTGTGCAGGACCTGGTGCGAATGGTCGTCGCCGATGCGGATCGTCAGCGGATCGCCGGGAATCTCGACCACCTGCGGCGGACCGCCGGCCAGCGCGCAGGCGGGAGCCGCGGCGACGGCGAGGCCCAGCAGGGCGGAAAGGTGGCAGGTGCGTGGTGCAGGCATGGTCGGAACTCCGGCTGTGGATCGGATCGCAACGAGGCGCTCTCCACGACACGGAATCCGGAGCCGGGTTTTGCCAGCGACGGCGATCGCCGGATCGACGGGCGTCGCCGACGCGATCGCGCGCAAGCCGTTCCGGCCGGGCCACGCCGCGCGCTCGAATCCCGCGCCGCACTGCTGCACACTGGCGCGTGCGACGACCGTCGCCGACAGCCGAAGGAACCGATGCCGTGGCCGAAACCGACAAGCTCGCCGTTCTCATCGACGCGGACAACGCGCAGGCCGCGATCGCGGCCGAACTGCTCGCGGAAGTCGCGCGCTACGGCACCGCGACCGTCAAGCGTGCCTACGGCGACTGGACCACGCCGAACCTCGGCGGCTGGAAGGAGACGCTGCTCAACCTCGCGATCCAGCCGATCCAGCAGTTCCGCTACACGGTCGGCAAGAACGCGACCGATTCGGCGCTGATCATCGACGCGATGGACCTGCTGCACTCGGGTTCAGTGGATGGCTTCTGCCTCGTCTCGTCCGACAGCGACTTCACGCGGCTTGCCACGCGCATCCGCGAGGCGGGTCTGGCGGTGTACGGCTTCGGCGAGCAGAAGACGCCGCGCCCGTTCGTCGCCGCCTGCGACAAGTTCATCTACACCGAGATCCTGCGACCTGCGGCGAAGGGTTCGCCGCCCGCCGACGCCACGCCGCAGGCCGAGCCGCTGCAGCCGGCGTTGCTGCAGGCCGTCACCTCGGCCGCGCGCGACGACGGCTGGGCCTCGCTCTCGGGCGTCGGTTCGCTGCTGGTGAAGGCCAACCCGTCGTTCGATCCGCGCAACTACGGCTTCCAGAAACTCGGCGAACTGGTGCGCGCGCAGCCGTACCTGGAAGTGAAAGCCATCGCTGGTTCCTCCGGCGAACACCTCTACGTGCGCCCGCGCGCGCAGGCGAAGGCGCGCGGCAGGGGGAGTGCGGCGAAGGGGAAGTGACGCCGGTCGAATGAACGACGGCAACCGGTCGCTTGCGCCGCAGACGATTCGGGTCCGGTCAGTCGAATCGTCCGACGAACAACGCGTCGATGCGGAGCCGGACCACGACATTCTCCGCAGGCTTTCCGACGAGCAGTTCGTCGCGGGACGCTTCGTATGCGAAAGCGAGTCGATCGCCTTCGTCGGCGACCTCGCCAATCACGCTGTTCCGTGCGTCGATCGTCCCCGTCACCGTGCCCGTTCCGCGCAGCAGCGTCACGGCGCCCGCTCGCGGCAGCACGCCGTTGTCGCGGGTCGGAGTGCGGACGATGAAGTTTCCGTTGGCGACGGCCATGATCTGGGGGCCCGGAACCGAGTCGTCCATCGAGGTTCCGACGAACGAGTTGGCAGGCGAGACGGCGCCCGTCGCCCCGCGCCTGCCATTCGCCCAGGTGACCGCGCCGGCGCCGCCGCCGCCCTGCCAGTGCGAACTGGAAACCACGTAGTTGCCGTTCGAAAGCCGGACGCTGCCTTCGCGCCACCCCACCGAGTCGTTGGTCGCGGACCCGTGCAGCGATCGGGTCACATCCACCGGACCGGTGCAGGCCGTTCCCGCTTCGCAGAACGTCACGAGCCCTGCGTCTGCCGTGGCCCCATCATCCCAGTAGGGGCTGCTGACCACGTAGTTGCCATCCGCAACGGCTTCCACTCCGGCGGAACCGACGATATCCCACGGGCTGGCACCGATCAGCGAGTTCGCGAGGGACACCGGGCCCGCACAACCCGTGCCGCCGTCGCACCACGTGACGGCTCCGACGGCCGGGATGCCGGCATTGCTCCAATACGGGCTTGCCACGACATAGCTGCCGTCCAACAAGACGCTGGCCTTTGCCCAACCAACGCGATCGTCCACTGCGGCCCCCGCGAGCGAGAACACGCCGGAAAGCAAGCCGACACAGCCTGCGGGTTGCGTGCAAAGAGTCGACGCGCCGGCATTCGCGATCGTTCCGTTGTCCCAGTACGGCGTGTTCACCACGTAGTTTCCGTTGTCGAGCGCGGCAACGGTCGCCTCGTGAAAATCGCCGACATGGACGCCGACGAGCGAGTTCGCTTCGCTCACGGGCCCGAACGGCCCGTCGATGCCAACCAACGTTGCCGCGCCGACCGGATTGCCGAGCGCATCCCGCCAAGACGGACTCACCACCACGAGGCGGCCGTCCATCAGCGCGGCGTTCGCGCCGCTGCCCGTTGCGTCGCCCGGAGTCGTTCCGGTCAGCATCGTCCGGATCGATGGCGCCCACGCAGGAGCCGTCGTTTCGACAAGGCACGACGGCACCGACGCTGTCGTCGTTGGCGTTGCGCCACATCGGGACAAGGACCGCGTAATTCCCCGTTGACAGGGCGATCACGTCGCTGCCCGGACCGCCGCTGCCGACAAGCGAGTTGTCCGGATCGACCGCGCCGGAGCAAACCGAGTCGCGACCGCAGAACGTGACCGCGCCGAGATGCTCGCCGCCGTGCCAGTTAGGGCTTGCGACGATGTAGTCGCCATCGGCAAGCGCGATGATGCCACCGGAGCACACACGGTCGCCGGTCGCCGAGCCGACGAGCGAGTTCGCGGCTGATACCTCGCCGTCGATTCCCGCGTCCGCGTCGATCCATGTCGCCGCGCCCGTGCCATTGCCGCCGCCCCAGTCCGGGCTGCATACGACGAAATCGCCGCTCTCCAACACATGGATGCTCGTGCTGCCGAGGCCCGCGGACTGGCTGCCGGTCAACGTGCCGATCCTCGCGCCGCTTCCGTCGTACAGGTGCACGGCGCCGATCCGGTATGGCGTTCCGGGAGGCGTGAAGTCGGGATCGCCGACAACGAAATTTCCGTTCGGAAGGGTCACCACGCTCGTTCCGAACGCCGACGAACCAAGCGGGCCTTCCAACGCGATCGACTGCGCAAGGGTTCCAGGTGATGCCAGTGCAAGCGCGATGCCGATGACACGAACGGCGGGGGCGTTTTTCATGTGAGTCCTCCGATGACTGGCGGGCGTGTTGGCTGCGGGTGCATGTTCCAAGGCCGGACGGGGACATTTTGCATCGCGCACCGCATCCAGCCTACCGTACCGAACCGGGACGGGATGACGCTGGACCTGCTGCCGGACACGCTGCGCGGGTTCACGGGGCACGAGCATTACGAGGGCACCAACGAAAAACCCGCCTCGCGGCGGGTTTCTCGAATGCACGGGACGGCAAGGCCGGTTACTTGATCTTGCCTTCCTTGTACGGAACGTGCTTGCGGATGACGGGGTCGTACTTCTTGACCTCCATCTTCTCCGGCGTGTTCTTCTTGTTCTTGTCGGTGGTGTAGAAGTGGCCGGTGCCGGCCGAGGAGATCAGACGGATCTTGTCGCGCTTGGATGCCATGGTGCTCTACTCCTCAGACCTTCTCGCCGCGCTTGCGCAGCTCGGCGATGACGACTTCGATGCCCTTCTTGTCGATCGTGCGCAGCCCGTGGCTGGACACGCGCAGGGACACCCAGCGGTTTTCGCTCGGCACCCAGAAGCGGCGCTCGTGAAGGTTCGGCAGCCAGCGGCGCCGCGTCTTGTTGTTTGCGTGGGAACGGTTGTTTCCGGATTGGAAGGACTTTCCGGTGACCTGACAGACCTTGGCCATCTCGAACCTCTTCGATGTCTTGGACCGTCCTTGGCCAGGACGGCAGCGGCCCAGCGGCGGCGATGCGCCATGCGGTGCTGGAAGTCCCCGTGCGATCGACGCGGGCGGACCGCATGACCGGCATCCGCGTGCCCGGAAGGGCGAAGGATCGCGCAGGGAGCCGGGCTTTATAGCCGAATCAGTCGTTTGCGGCAAGTCCGTCCGTGCATGCGGCAGCCTGGGTGAGCCCGAAGCGTGCGTGGCTCGACGGAATGCGGCGCGGGCACGCCGGTACCCCCGCGATGGGGCATGCAGGAAGCGGAAGCAGGGGGTTTCCATGCGGGGATTCGCATGTGCGTTGTCGGGCCTGTTCGCACTGGGCAGCGTTTCCGCCGCGCCACCGTTCGGACTCGCCTTCCATCCGCAGGTCGACGCGCCGGGATTGGAAGCCGGCACCGACCGCGGCCATCCGTATGTCGTGGCGACGTTGCCGGACGCGAAGCTGGCGGCGCAGATCCGCGCGGACAAGCGCAAGCGCATCCGCCTCACGCTCACCTTGCGCAACGAGGGCGCGGTGCCGATCGCGCTCGATCCGGCCGACGTCTCGGTCACGTGGAAGGATGCGCCGCTGGCGGCCGTGTCGGCCGAGCAGCTCGTGGCCGAGGCGGAAAAGCGCATGCTCGCCAAGCATGCGTTTCTCGGCATCGTCGGCGCGGTGGCCGCGCCGGTGCTCGCCCGATCCGGCGCGGGCGCCTCGCTGACCGTCGACGGCCAGCAGTACGGTTCGCCGACCGGCATCGCCGATCCATCGCTCGCAGCGGTGACGGGGGCCGACGAGAGCGCCTCGGCCGAACCGGCTGCGCCGCCGCAGGTCGATGCCACGCGCGTCACGGCCGACCTGTTGCAGGCGGGCACGCTCGAACCCGGCGCGACGGTAGCCGGTGACATCCTGTACGAAGCGCGACCGCGGTCCGGCGATGCACTGACCGTCACCGTTTCGCTCGCAGGCAAGCCCGTCACGTTCCGTTTCCTCGCGGGATCGGCGCGGCAACGGCGCTGAGCGGCGCTGCTAAGCTCGGGGCTTCCGGACGTGGAGCCTCGCATGAGCAACGAAACCGACGCCGGCGGCCACGAACCGGTCGCGCCGGCCCTGCGCGACGACGTGCGGCGTCTCGGGCGCATGGTCGGCGACATGCTGGTGGAGCAGGTCGGGCCGGCGTTTTTCGGTCGTGTGGAGCACGCGCGCACCGAGGCGATCCGCCGTCGCCGCGATGCCGCGCCGATCGACGCGCTGGCCGATGCACTTTCCGGGCTGGACGCGCCGGTCGCGGACGCGCTGGTGCGCGCGTTCTCGGCGTACTTCCACGTGGTCAACGTCGCCGAGCGGGTGCAGCGCATCCGTCGCCGCCGCGAATACCAGATCGAGGGCGCCGCGCCGCAGCCGGACGGCCTGCACGACGTGCTGCTGCGCCTGCGCGATGCCGGCGTCGGCCTCGACGAACTGCTGCGCACGTTGCCGCGCATCGACGTGGAGCCGGTGTTCACCGCGCATCCCACCGAAGCCACCCGCCGCGCGCTGCTCGAAAAGGAGCAGGAGGTCGTGCGCACGCTGATCGACGAGCTCACCGGGCCGCGCACGCCGATGGAGCGCGAAGCCGGTGCGGCGCGCCTGCGGCAGGCGCTGACCAGCAGTTGGCAGACCGCGGACCTTTCGCCGGTGCGGCCGTCCGTGCAGGACGAACTCGACCATGCCGCGTTCTACCTTGCCGATCCGCTGTACCGCGTCGTGCCGGTCCTGCACGAGGTGCTGGAACAGGCCTTCGCGGCCACCTACGGCGCGGAGCCGCCGTTGCCGCGCCTGCTGCGTTTCGCCTCGTGGGTCGGCGGCGACATGGACGGCAATCCGAACGTCGGCGCGGCCACGATCGCGGCGACGCTGCGCACGCAGCGGCGCACCATCATCGCCCGCTACCGCCGCGAATGCGCCGACCTCGCGCGCACGCTCACGCAGACCACCGACCGCGTCGCGGTGGACGCGGACCTGCTCGCGCGGCTCGATGCGTATCGCGAACGGCTGCCCGCCGCCGCCGCGAAGCTGCGTCCGCGCCACGCGAACATGCCGTACCGCAACTTCCTGTACCTCGTCGACGCGCGCCTCGCGGCAACCGTTGCGGACGGGCCGGATCGCTATGCGGGCGCGGACGAGTTCGCCGCGGACATCGCGCGGATCGCCGGCAGCCTCGCCGCCCACGGCGGGCGCAACGCCGGCTGGTTCGCGGTGCGCCGGCTGGAGCGGCGGATCGCGACCTTCGGCTTCCATCTCGCGCGTCTCGACGTGCGCCAGGACGCGCGCGTGCATGCGTCCGCGCTGGAAGCCGCGCTCGGTCCGCTGGCCGAAGATCCGGCCGGGCGCGCGCGCCAGCTCGCCGCGTTCGCGAGCGGGTCGCAGGCGCTGCCGCCGGTCACGCGGGACGATGACGCACTGGCGCGCACGCTCGCGGTGTTCGCGACGCTCGCCGATTCGCGGGGCCGCTACGGACCGGACGCGCTCGGCCTGTACATCATCAGCATGGCGGCCAGCGCGGCCGACGTGCTCGCGGTGCTCGCGCTGGCGCGGGCGGGCGGGCTGGTCGATGCGGATGGCCACGTGCCGCTCGACGTCGCGCCGTTGTTCGAGACCATCGACGACTTGCAGCAGGCGCCGCGCACGCTCGCGGCGCTGCTCGCCGATCCGGTGTACCGCGCGCACCTGGCCGCGCGCGGCGATCGCCAGCCGGTGATGCTCGGCTATTCCGACAGCGCCAAGGACGGCGGCATCCTCGCCGCGCGCTGGGCGCTGCAGCGCGCGCAGGTCGAACTGCTCGACGTCGCGCGCGAGGCCGGCATCGAGCCGGTGTTCTTCCACGGTCGCGGCGGTTCGATCAGTCGCGGCGGCGGCAAGACCACGCGCGCGGTGATGGCCGCGCCGCGCGGCGCGATCGACGGCCGCCTGCGCGTGACCGAGCAAGGCGAGGTGATCCACCAGAAATACGGCATCCGCGCGCTCGCGCTGCGCAGTCTGGAGCAATCGCTCGGCGCGGTGCTGCTGGCCACCTTGCGCCCGCGTCCGCCCGAACCGCGCGAGGATCGCTGGCGCGAGGCGATGCGGCGCCTGGCCGCCGACGGCCGTCGCCACTATCGCGCGCTGGTCGCGGAGTCGGACGGCTTCACCGACTATTTCCGCCTCGCCACGCCGATCGACGTGATCGAGCGCCTCGGCCTCGGCTCGCGGCCGGCGCGGCGCGGCATCGGCGCCGCCGGCGTCGCCTCGCTGCGCGCGATCCCGTGGGTGTTCTCGTGGACGCAATGCCGCGCCGGCCTGCCGGGCTGGTACGGCGTCGGCAGCGCACTGGCCGACGCCGAGGCGCGCGGCGACGGCCCGCTGCTGGCCGAGATGGCGCGCGACTGGGCGTTCTTCGAGACGCTGGTCGGCGATCTGGAGATGTTGCTGGCCAAGTGCGACATCGGCATCGCCGAGCACTTCTCGCGGCTGGCCGGTCCGCTGCACGAGGCGTTCTTCCCGCGCATCCGCGACGAGTTCCGTCGCACGGTCGAAGGCGTGCTGCGCTTGCGCGGCCGCGCGTCCCTGCTCGAGGACGACCCACGCCTCGCGCAATCGATCGCGCTGCGCAATCCCTACACCGATCCGATCAGCCTCGTGCAGGCCGACCTGCTGCGGCGTTGGCGCGAGGCCGGCCGCGAGGACGACGCGCTGTTCGCCGCGCTGGCCAGTTCGGTGCGCGGCATCGCGCAGGCGCTGCAGAACACCGGCTGACGGCGTTCAGCGTTCTTCCACTTCGGTGCGCTTCGCGCGCTTGATGAGCCATGCGACACCGCGCAGGTCCGCGATGCCGACCAGCGCGCGGTTGAAATTGTTGTACTTGGATACGCCGGCGGTGCGCGGGCGGTGGTTGACCGGAACGCTCACTACCTGCCAGCCGGCACGTTGCATCAGCGCCGGCAGGTAGCGGTGCATGTGGTCGAAGTACGGAAGGTCGAGGAATGCCTCGCGTTCGAACAGCTTGATGCCGCAGCCGGTGTCCGGCGTCTCGTCGCGCAGCAGGCGCGAGCGGATCGCGTTGGCCCACTTCGACGCCCGGCGCTTGCTGCCCGAATCCTGCCGGTTCACGCGCCAGCCGGCGAACAGCTTCACCGTCGGCGCGGCGGTATCGCGCCGGGCGACGAGCTTCGGAATGTCCGCCGGGTCATTCTGCCCGTCGCCGTCCAGCGTCGCGATCCATGCGCCGCGCGCTGCCTTCACTCCGTTGCGGATCGCGGTGCTCTGGCCGCTCTGCGCCGCGTGGTGCAGCACGCGAAGTTCCGGGTAGTCGTCCTTTGCGCGCTCCAGCGCGGCGAGCGAACCGTCGCGGCTGGCGTCGTCCACGCAGACGATCTCGAAATCCATCTTCCCGCGCAGCGCGCCGGCGATCTCGGACAGCAGGGGCGGGATGTTGTCCTGCTCGTTGAACACGGGCACGACGACGGACAACTCGGGCATGGGGACGTTCGGCATCACGAGACTCGCGGGAGGTGATTATCGTCGCCGTGGCGAGCGGAGGCCACCGGTGGCACTTCCAGACGGCGCACGCGAAAGAAAATCCGGCCGCGATACGGTGGGCCCAGCCGTTCCAGTCGGAAGCCGTGCCGCGCGATGTCGGCCTCGATCCGCGGCACGGTTCGTTCCTTCGCGATCCAGACCGTGTCGCGATGGTCGTGTTCGAACAGTTCCTCGTCGACGTCGCCGTCCACATCCGGCATGAAACCGGTGCGCGCGCCCGGCAGCAGCGCGATCTTCTCGACCGGAACGCCGAGATGGAAATGCAATCCGTAGCGCGCCATGTCATCGACGAACACGACCTCGCCGATGCCGTCGCCGGCGCGCGCGCGGATCGCGTCGGCCCATGCGGAGGCGTCCTTGTGAGTCGGCCAGAGCGCGATTGCCACGCGGAACAGGCAGATGCACACGAGCCAGATCGCGAGCCCGTGCACGTCGGGCCACGCGCGTGTCGCATCCTTCGACCGCAGCGCCGCGATGGCGAGGGCGAACGGGGCGAACAGCGGCAGCAGGTAAAGGGGCAGGCGCGATCGCGCGAGGCAGAACACCAGCAGCGGCAGCGCGATCCACGCGGCGAGCAGCAGCCATCCGGCGTCCGCGTCGCGCGCGGCGCGGACGCGCCAGTCGTGCAGGCGCGCCGCGGTTGCGCGCAGCCAGCGCGCGAGGTCGCGCGTCCATGGCAGGCTGCCGAGGATCAGCGTCGGCGCATACACGATGAACCAGCCGTACCACGCGCCGTTGCGGCCCATGTCGCCGGCGACGCGCTCGACGACTTCGGTACCGAGGAAGTATTCCAGCAGACCCGGATGGCGCAGCGTCACGTTCACGTACCACGGCAGTGCCATTGCGAGGAAGGCGGCGACGCAGGCGATGCGCGTGCCCCACGCGAGCCGCCCCGGTGCAGGCGCGAGCATGCCCAGCGCGGCAATGGCAAGCAGCGGCAGCAGTGCCGGTGGGCCTTTCGTGAGGAACGCCAGGCCGAACAGCGCCCACATCGCGACGCGCCATCGCGCGGCATGCTCGCTCGGCCCGAAGCGCGCGCGTGCGAACGCGGCCATTGCGAGCGTCTGCCAGGCGGTCATCACGAAGTCCGTGGTCAGGATCTGGCTTGCCGTCAGCGGCAGCGCCATCGTCGCGTAGACGAGGCCGGCAAGCGCCTCGCGGCCCGGCACCAGCCATCGCGCGATGCGCATCACCGCCAGCACGCAGGCGAGGTAGGCGAGTGCCACTGGCAGGCGCACCGCCCAGGTCGCGTGGCCGAACGTCTTCACGCTCGCCGCGACCAGCCAGTAGGTGAGCGGCGGCTTCGTCCAGTGGTTGGTCTCCGGGTGCCGCGCCGGATCGAGCCAGTCGCCGCTGTCCAGCATCATCAGCGCGACATTCGAATAGCGGCCCTCGTCCGGATCCCAGATCGGCCGGCTGCCGAGGAACGCGAGCGCCATCACCAGTGCGAGCAACGCGACCTGCCACGGTTGCCATGGCACGCGCCAGCGGCCGAGCGTCATGACTGCGGTCCCTCGTCGTCGGCCGGATGCCACGTCTCATGCGCGTCGATGCGCACGAGCAGCGCGGCTTCCAGGGCGTCCACGCGCGCGCGGGCCTCGTCGAGTGCGGCCTGGCGCGCGTTGCGCTGAGCGAACAGCAGTTCGGTCAGCGATGTCTCGCCGAGTTCGTATGCGCGCTTCGTCCGGGCGGCGACCGCCGTTGTCGCCTCCAGTGCGACGACTCGCATGCGCCATGCGTCGCGCAATGATTCCGCGCGATGCACCGTTTCCCATGCCTCGATTTCGATCTGCCGCCGCATCGCCTGTGCCTGCGCCTGCATCGCATCGGCACGGGCCGCCTCGCGGTCCGCATTTGCCGCGCGCCGCGCGCCGCCGAACGGGATGCCGAGCACGATGCCGATCGCGCTCTCCGCGCCGTCGCGCTCGCGCATAACGCGCACGCCGATTTCCGGATCGGCGCGCCGATCGGCGCGCGATCGGCGCGCGAGCGCGTCCTGTCGCGCGGCTTCCTCCATGGCGGCGCTGATCTCGTGGCTGCGTGCGACGATCCGCTCGCGCCACGGCGTGGCACCGCCCTCGAGCGGCTGCGGCTCGGGCAATGCGGGCAGTCGCTCAGGCACCGGCAATGTCGGGAACCCGGTGGACAGTCGCTGGCGCGCGGAGTCCGCCTCGCGCTGCGCCGCCAGCGCCTCCACCTGCCATTGGGCGCATTCCGCGTCCAGCATTTCGCGCTCGCGAACGGATGCGTCGCCGAGCGACACGCGTCGCGCGACCACGTCGCGCTGGCGCTGCACGAGCGCGAGCTGTGCGTCGGCCGCGATGACGACGGTGCCGGTGCGCAGCCAGTCCATCCACGCCGATGCCAGCCGGCGCGCCGCCTGATGCCGCACGTCGTCCAGGCGCAGTTCGGCCCCGTTGCGGGCATGTTCGCCGATCTCTCGGTCCAGCCGGGCCTTGCCCGGCCAGCGGAAGCTGCGGCCGAGCTGCGTTTCCCATTCGTGGAAGCTTGCGCCATTGCGCGTCGTGCGCTGTTGAGGGATCACGCCGAGCGTCCATTCGTGTGGACCTGCATCGAGGCCGCGCGCCTCCGCACGCGCCGCTTCCACATCGGCGGTCGCCGCACGTACTTCCGGCTGCTCACCGATCGCGCGCAAAGCGAGATCGTCCGTCGGCAGAAAATCGTCCGCCATCGCGGTGCCGCAGATCAGCACGAGGCAGGCGGCGAGTGCGCAGCGATTCATGCAAGGCCTTCCTGTGCCATCACCGGCGTGCCGTACCAGCGCAACTCGTCCGGAGCGACCGCAGCGTGCAACAGCGCCACCACGGCATCGAGCGAGTCGACCGCCACGAGGCACCAGAGTGCATGCCACGGCATGCGCTGCGCCGGTGCGCGCGCTGCGCATGAGGGCAGAACGAAATGGCTGACGCAGCGTTCGTCGAACACGCGCATCGTCGCGATGCCCGCGCGCGTGGTCAGGGTGGCGACGACCGTCTCCGCTTTTTCCCGAGGGACGATGAGGGTCAAGCGAACCCATCTCGTCGCGGTGGGCTGCGCGGCCTTGTTGCAGGCCGCGTTGCGGCGGCGGCGGAACGGCGCACGCGCGCCGTCATCGACTGCGGTCATCATCATGGCGCTTCTCCCGGACGTGATGCGGCAGCGGGCTGCCCGAAACGCCGGTAGAGCGGCGGCAGCAGCAGCAGCGTGAGTACGGTGGAACTGATCAGGCCGCCGATCACGACGATCGCGAGCGGACGCTGGATCTCCGAGCCCGGGCCGCTCGCGAGCAGCAGTGGCACGAGGCCGAATGCGGTGATGCCGGCCGTCATCAGCACCGGCCGCAGGCGCCGCCGCGCGCCCTCGCGCACGACGGCCTCGATCGGATGACCGAGCGCATGCAGGTGGTTGAAGTGCGACACCAGCACCAGTCCGTTCAGTACCGCGATGCCGAGCAGCGCGATGAAGCCGACCGAGGCCGGCACCGACAGGTACTGGCCGGAAAGCCACAGCGCGACCACGCCGCCGACCAGCGCGAACGGCACGTTGCCGAGGATCAGCAGCGCCTGCCGCGCCGACCCGAACGTCGTGTACAGCACGAAGAAGATCAGGCCCAGCGCGACCGGTACGACCATGCCGAGGCGCGCCGCGGCGCGCTGCTGGTTCTGGAACTGGCCGCCCCATTCGAGCCGGTAGCCGGCGGGCAGCGGCACCTCGCGCGCGACCGCCGCGCGTGCTTCGTCGACGAAGCCGACCAGATCGCGGCCATCCACGCCGGCCTGCACCAGCGCGAAGCGCGACCCGCTCTCGCGGCGCACCGCCACCGGGCCGGTCGCGGGCGCGATATCGGCGAGCGCGGCGAGCGGGATGTCGTCGCCGTTCGCGCGCGCTAGCGCCAGCCAGCCGAAGCGTTCGGCCGCACCGCGCGTCGATGCGTCGCCGCGCACGAGGATGGGCACGCGGCGGTCCGGCTCGACGATCACGCCGGCGCGCATGCCCTCCACGCTCGCGCGCAGCTCGTCCTGCACATCGGACACCGCCAGTCCGGCGCGTCCGGTGGCTTCGGCGTCGACCCTCACGCGCAGGTACTCCACGCCGTCGGCGGCCTGGGTCAGCACGTCGCGCGCGCCGGAGATGCCTTCGAGCACGGCGGCGATGCGCGCGGCGCGCTCGCCGAGCACGCCGAGATCCGGACCGAACAGCTTGATCGCGACGTCGCCGCGACTGCCGGTAAGCATTTCCGACACGCGCATCTCGATCGGTTGCGTGAAACCGTAGTCGACACCCGGGAAATCGCCCATTACCTCGCGAATGCGGTCCGTCAGCCATGCCTTGTCGCGCACGCGCCAATCCATGCGCGGCGCGAGCTGCATGAACATGTCGGTTTCGTTGAGGCCCATCGGGTCGAGGCCGAGTTCGTCGGAGCCGGCGCGCGCGACGACGTGCTGCACTTCCGGCACGCGCTCGCGGATCGCGCGCGCGACCGCGTTGTCGATCGCCAGCGAACGGTCCAGCCCGATCGACGCCGGCTTCTGCAACTGCAGCAGGATGTCGCCCTCGTCCATCGTCGGCATGAAGGTCTTGCCGGTGGCGAGCCACGCGGCAGCGCCCAGCGCGAGCGCCACGCCAGCACCCGTTGCGGCGGCGCGCGGATGGCCCAGCACGCGTTCCAGCAGCGGTAGGTAGGCGGCATCGAGCCGGCGCATCAGCCACGGTTCGGCATGGGAGCGCTCCGGCAGCAGCCACGAAGCGAGCACGGGCACGAGCGTCAGCGACAGCAGCAGCGAGGCGCCGAGCGCGAACACGATGGTCAGTGCGACCGGCGCGAACAGCTTGCCTTCCAGTCCCTGCAGCGTGAGCAGCGGCAGAAATGTGAGCACGATCACGAGGATGCCGGACGAGACCGGGACCGCGACCTCGCGGGTGGCAGCAGCTACCCGTTCCAGCCGCGTGCCGCGCGCGACAGGGTCGGACGGGTCCAGGTGACTGACGATGTTCTCGACCACGACCACGGCGGCATCCACCAGCATGCCGATCGCGATGGCGAGCCCGCCGAGGCTCATCAGGTTCGCGCTCATCCCGGTCATGCGCATCAGCAGGAAGGTCGCCAGCGCCGCGAACGGCAGCATCAGCGCGACCACCAGCGCCGCGCGCACGTCGCCGAGGAACAGCAACAGCAGCACGACGACCAGCACAGTCGCCTCCAGCAGTGCCCGCTCCACGGTTCCTACAGCGCGTCCGATCAGCGCACTGCGATCGTAGAACGGCACGATGCGCATGCCCGGCGGCAGACTCGGCGCGAGTTCGTCGAGGCGCGCGCGGATCGATTCGACGAGACGCGAGGCGTCCGCGCCGCGCAGCGCGACGACGATGCCCTCCACCGCCTCGCCATTGCCGTCGCGGGTGACCGCGCCGTAGCGCGTCAGCGCATCGGTGCGCACCGTCGCGACGTCACCGATCCGTACCGGCTGCGCGCCGCCGCGCAGCGGGATCGCGTCGATGTCGGCGGCGGTGTGCAGGGCGCCCTCGACGCGCACGATCAGTGTTTCCTCGCCGGCTTCGAGTCGGCCCGCGCCGTCGTTGCGGTTGTTGCGCTCGATCGCCTGCGCGATGTCGCGCAGCGAAAGTCCGGCCGCGGCAAGGCGCGCCGGATCGGGCACCACCGTCATGCTCTCGACCGCGCCGCCGAGCGCGTTAACGTCGGCGACGCCGGGCAGGGTGCGCAGCGCGGGCCGCAACGTCCAGTCGAGCAGGCGGCGCCGTTCGGCGAGGCTCGCATCGCCGCCTTCGATCGTGAACATGAACACGTCCGACAGTGGCGTGGACATCGGCGCGAGGCCGCCGCTCACGTCCGCGGGCAGGTCGGCGGCGACGGCAGCGAACCGCTCGGCGACCTGCTGGCGCGCCCAGTAGATGTCCGTGCCTTCCTCGAAGTCGATCGTGATGTCGGCAATCGCGTACTTGGCCGTCGAGCGCAGCATCGCGCCGCGCGGCACGCCCAGCAGTTCCAGCTCCAGCGGCGCGACCACGCGAGACTCGACCTCTTCCGGCGTCATGCCGGGCGCCTTCAGGATCAGCTTGACCTGCGTCGGCGAGATGTCCGGGTAGGCGTCGATCGGCAGCGCCGAGAACGCCCACAGGCCCGCGGCGACCAGACCGAGCGCGGCAACCAGCACCAGCACGCGCTGGCGCAGCGAAAGGTCGGTCAGCGAAACCGCCACGGCGCGCCTACTCCGTCCGCGCCAGCGCCTTCAGCGCGACGGCGCCTTGCGCGACGACCTGCATGCCCGGTTCCAGTTCGGGCGCGAGCACGACCACCGATTCATCATCGCCACCGAGCAACTCGCCCACCGGCACCGGGAAGTAGCGGTCGCCGTCGCGGCGGAACGCGACATGGCGATCGCCCCGTGTCAGCAGCGCGGTGCGCGGCAGGCGCAGCGCGCCATCCGGCGCGGCCAGCGCCAGCGTGACGGCCAGGCGTTCGCCCGCGATGTGTTCGCCGAGGGCGTCGAACCGCGCGCGTAGGCGGATGCGCTGGCTGTCGGGGTCGGAATCGGCGCCGACGTGGGTGACGATCGCGCGCGTGCCGTCGGGCAGCGCGATCGAAAGGCCCGGCGCCAGCAGGCCGCGCCAGCGCAGCGGTACGCCGACCACGAGATCGAGCCGGTCGGGGTCCGCGATCATCAGGGCTTCCTCGTGCGCCTCGAGTCGGCTGCCCGGCTGCGCGGAGCGGCGCAGCACGCGACCGGCCACCGGTGCGAGCAGTTCGAACTCGCCGCGCGCGGCGCCTGGCGGCACGCGCAGGCCGGCGAGCGCGGCCTCGGATCGTTCGAGTTCGGCGTTCGCGGTGCGCGCATTCGCCCGGCTCGCTTCGGCGCGGGCGATGGCGATGATGCCCTCGGCCAGAAGCTGCGTGTCGCGTCGTGCGGTGCGCGCGGCGAGTTGGGCGGCACTGCGCGCGGCGTCGCGTTCGGCGAGCGCGCGTGCCGCCTCGGCGCTGCGCACGCGCAGCAGCGGCTGGCCCGCGACGACGCGGTCGCCGTTGTCGACGAACACCGTGACGACACTGCCGGGCCACGGCGCGGAGACGCCGACGCCGCCATCCAGCGGCGGCACCGACTCGCCCGGCAGTCCGGGCAGCGGCACGGCGTCGGCGGCTTCCACCAGCGCCGGCTCGATGCCGAGCGCGACGCGCTGCGATTCGGCGAGTGTCAGCGCACCCGTGGCGTCCGGTGCCGGCAGCGCGGCGTCGCCCGCCGATTGCCCGGCGCGCGGCCACAGCCGCCACGCGAGCAGCGCGACGAGCACGGCGGCGCCGGCGGCGAGGAGAATGCGTGCCCTCATGGCGCGCATCCGGCGGTGCGGCGTGCGGTTGAGATCGGCAACGGGAAGAAGCGGGTCGTGTCCATGCGGACACGATGCCGTGCGAAGCTTTGGTTTCGCTTGGGCCGGTGGCGCCGCTCAGAGCACGTGCAGCGGTCCGAGGCGTGCCTCGAGGCGGTCCCCCACCCGCGCGAAGGTCAGCGGCCAATCCGCGGCCTGTGCAATCGCGACCGTCAGTGCGAGCCCGAGCCCTGCATGACGCGCGGTTCCGCCTTCCGACTGCTTGCGCCAGAAACGCCTGCCGAGTTGCCGCACGTCCTCGTCGGAGAGATCCGGTGCGGCATTGGCGACAGAGAACGTCCAGTCATTCCCGGTCTGCGAAACGCGGCAGACGACCGCGGTTCCCGTCGGCGCGTACTCGATCGCGTTGCCGACGAGATTGGACACGATTCGCTCCAGCATGCCCGTGTCGCCGCTGATCCATGCCGATGACGGCAGCGAATCGTCGAGCGCGATGCCGCGTTCCGTGGCCAACGGACGCATGGCGGCCAGAAGGGTGCGGATCACCGCGGCGAGATCGACCGGATCGGGTCTGGGCGCCTCCTGCCCGGACTCGATGCGCGCGAGCAGGAGCAGCGTGTCGATGCTGCGCTGCATGCGCTCGCCGGACGCGGCCACCGTTGCGAGTGCGCCTCGCAGCTCCGCCGCGGAATCGGTGGATGCAGTGGCCTCGGCCACGACGCGGATCTCGGCGATGGGTGTGCGCAATTCGTGCGCGACATCGCGCGAGAAGCGTCGTTCGCGCTGGATCGCATCCTTGAGCCGCCGCACGCCGGTATCGACGGCGGCGACGAACGGCGCCAGTTCGCGCGGCAGTTCGTCCGGTGCCGGCATCGCGGCATCCGCGTCGAGGCGCTCGATCCGCTGCCCGTGCCGGAGCAGATGGGCGAACGATTCGCGTACCAGCCACAGGCACAGTGTCATCACCAGCACGAGGGCGAGCGCGATGCCGAATGCGAGCATGTGATGGACGCGGCTTTCGGTGGCATCCCATTGTTCGCGCTCGGTGCCGACCACCAGCAGTCCCGGTTCTGCCTCGCCCGGCAGCGCGATCGGCGTCGCGAGCAGTCGGCCGGCGTGTCCGTCGGGCAGGTGCGCGTCGTAGTAGCGCGGTGGCGTGTGCTGGTTCGGCCCGCGCGGCAGCGCGAAGCCGGCGCTGTTGGGCGAGGTGTCCCACACGCGCCCGTCGGCGCGGTACAGGGTGAAGAACTCGGTGTGGCCGTTGCGGTCGTACAGGGGCAGCGCGGCGGCGCCGTCGGGCCGATCCAGCGCCGCCGCGATGTTCGCCGCGCGCACGCCGAGGCTGCGGTCGAAGTGATCGAAGATTTCCTCGTCGATCAGCACGTCGAGCACGATGAACAGGATCAACAGCACGGAGCCGACCGCGAGCACGAGGCGCATCGCCAGCCGCCGCTGCAGCGACCATCCCTTGCGCGTTCGCGCGGCCGGTGCTTCGTTCGTGTTCACGGGATCTCGTAGCCGAATCCGCGGCGGGTGTGGATCGGGTTGCCGAGCCTGGCGGCGGCGAGCTTCGCGCGCAGCGTGCTGACAATGACTTCGACGACCTTGTCGGACGCATCGCTGCCGCTGTCGTACAGGCGCTCGAAGATCGTTGCGCGCGATAGCACACGGCCGCGTTCGCGCAGCAGCAGTTCGAGCAGCGCGTACTCCTTCGGCGTGAGCGCGAGTTCGCAGTCGCCGTGCCGCGCGCGCCGCGAGCGTGGGTCGAGGACGAGTTCGCCGAGCACCAGCGAGGTTTCCAAGGCCTGATGGGGCCGCCGCAGCAGTGCGCGCAAGCGCGCCATCAGCTCATCCAGCGAGAATGGTTTGACCAAGTAGTCGTCNGCGCCCGCATCGAGCGCGCGCACTCGGTCGGCGACGGGATCGCGCGCCGACAGGACCAGTACTGGCACACTCGATCCGCCCCCGCGCAACTCCTGTAGAACGGAGAAGCCGTCTCGCTGCGGCAGCATCAGGTCGAGCACGACGACGTCGTATGCATAGTTGCGCAGGAACGCGCCGGCCATAACGCCGTCGCTCGCGATATCGCAGGCATGACCCTTCCGGGCCAGATGCGCCTGCAGCGCGTCGGCCAGCGCGGCCGAATCTTCGACGACGAGGATGCGCATGGCGTCAGTGTGGCGGTTCCGGGCGGGTCGGAAAAGCTCCGGACCGCCGAGGTCAGTGCGTCACGGTCATGGCGCGGCGGCACCGGTCGTCGCGGGCAACCTCGTCCCGGTCACCGCCGCGCCGTCGATCGCGGCGCGCCATTCGCGTTCGATCGCGTCGAAGCGCTCGCTGCCATGCGCGACGAGCACCATGGTGCCCTTGCCGGTGGGGAACACGCGGCCTTGCATGCCGTCGCGCCGGAAATCGGCGGCGCGATCGTGGCGCGCCGGCAGGAACACGGCCGCGACGGGCTGGCCGTTGCCTGGCATCACCATGTGTACGCTCTTCCAGAACCCGACCGTGCACGTGGCGACGTAGGCCACGTCGCGCGGCGGCGCCGCGGCCAGCGTGATGCCGCGGTCGGCGAAGGCGGCATCGACGGCGGCCGGCGCTACCGCGCCGCGTCGCAACCAGGCTTCCTGCTCGTCGGCTGCGGTCACGTGCGCCACGACGACATCGGGCACCGAACGGCCGGCGTTCCAGCGCAGCAGCCCGAAGGCCAGCACGAACGACGCGGCGACCGCCAGCGCGATCCAGGCCGTGCGCCGCGAGCCGCGGCGGCGCGCGCGTGCGTGGTCCGTGCGCGGTGCGGCGAGAATGCGGTCCACCATGCCGGCCGGTGGCGCGACCGCGAGCGTGCGTTCGAGGCGCGCCTCGAAGCGCAGCGCCGATTCGGCCGCTTCCGCGCACGCCGCGCAGCCGGCGCGATGCGCCTGGGCCTGTGTGTCGGCGGCGCGCGGATCGACCAGCAGGCGGCGGCGAAACTCAAGGCAGTCCATCGGGATCCTCCGCCGGCGCGTCTTCGCCCAGCGCGGCGCGCAACTGCTGGCGTGCGCGGAACACGCGGGTCATCACCGCCGATTCGCTGAGGTCGAGTTGCGCGCCGATCTCGGCCAGCGACAGGCCGCCGAGTACCTGCAGCACCAGCGGCTCGCGGTATTTCGCATCGAGTCGCGCGATCGCCGCCCGCAGCGCCGCATCCTCGCCGCGTTCGTCCGGCGCGGGCGCGGGGTCGTGCAGGTCCAGCTCGGTCACATCCACGGTCGGCATCGGTTTTCGTTCGTGCAGGCGTGCGTGCTCGCGGCGCAGGATCGTCGCCAGCCACGCCTTCGCCGCGCCCTCGTCGCGCAGCGAGTCCAAGGATCTCCACGCGCGCAGGAAGGTTTCCTGCACGAGGTCCTGCGCCAGCGCCTCCTGCCCGCACAGCCAGAAGGCAAGGCGGTACAGCGCGCCGGCATGCGTGCGCACCAGCGCATCGAAGCGGCGGCGATCCTTGTCCACGCCCGATCCGGACCGGACATCGGCGGCGGGGCTTTCAGGCGCCGACATGCGGGCATCCGGCGCGGGGGCGTCTCATCGGGGAACCGTTCGCGATCACGAGGCGCAAAGGTAACCGGAAACGCGGGTCCGCTGCGCGCGCGGCGCCGAGCAACTGCGACGTTTCGCCGGGCGCGATCGTGCGCGTCGGTGCGGAAGCGGCCGCGCGATCGCGGATAATCCACGTTTCCACGTTCCGGGGCCGATTCCCGCGATGAACATGCCTTCCGGCGAGAAGCCGACCATCCTTCTTCGCGACTACCGCGTGCCCGAGTGGCGCGCCGAATCGATCCGGCTGGCGCTCGATCTCGACGCGGAAGCGACGATCGTCGAGGCGGAAATCGCGCTGCAGCGCAGGCGGCCCGGTGCGCCGTTGCGACTCGATGCGGAGGCGATGGAGCTTCTGGAGGTCGCGCTGGACGGGCAGGTGCTCGGGCCGGATCGTTTAACGCTCGACGACGCCTCGCTGGTGGTGCATGGCGTCGGCGACGATGCCGTCCTGCGCACCCGCGTGCGCATCGCGCCGCGGCGCAATACCACGCTGCAGGGGTTGTACGAGAGCGGGCCGGCGGAACGCGGCTTCCTGCTCACCCAATGCGAGGCCGAGGGCTTTCGCCGCATCACGCCGTTCCTCGACCGGCCGGACGTGCTCGCGCGCTACGACGTGACGCTGCGCGCGGATCGCGCGCGTTTCCCGCTGCTGCTCGCCAACGGCAACTGCATCGAGCGCGGCGATCTCGGCGACGGTCGCCATTACGCGCGCTTCGTCGATCCGCATCCGAAGCCGAGCTACCTGTTCGCGGTGGTTGCCGGCGATCTCGCGGCCATCGAGGACGAACACGTCACCGCCGAAGGACGCCGCGTGCGTATCCTGATCCATGCCGAACCTGCGGTGATCGGGCGCTGCCGCTGGGCGATGCAGTGCGTGAAGGCGGCGATGCGTTGGGACGAGGAGCGTTTCGGCCGGTGTTACGACCTGGACGTGTTCCACGTCGTAGCCACGCACGATTTCGCGATGGGCGCGATGGAGAACAAGGGCCTCAACATCTTCAACGCGAAATACCTGCTCGCCGATCCCGACCACGCGACCGACGACGACCACCGCCACGTGCTGGCCGTGGTCGGCCACGAGTACTTCCACAACTGGTCCGGCAACCGGGTGACGTGCCGCGACTGGTTCCAGCTCAGCCTGAAGGAAGGGCTCACCGTCTACCGCGAGCAGGAGTTCGAGTCCGATCTCGCCGCGCGCACGCTGCGCCGGATCGAGGACGTGCGCCGCCTGTGGCGCGCGCAGTTCCCGGAGGATGCCGGTCCGCTCGCGCATCCGGTGCGCCCGGACCGCTACAGTGAGATCAACAACTTCTACACCGCGACCGTGTACGAGAAGGGCGCCGAGATCGTGCGCATGCTCGCGGTACTGCTGGGCCGCGAAGGATTCCGGCACGGACTGGACCTGTACTTCGACCGGCATGATGGCCAGGCGGTGACGGTCGAGGACTTCCTCGCCGCGCTCGGCGACGCGAACGGGCGGGACCTGATGCCGTGGCTGGCCTGGTACGAGCAGTCCGGGACGCCGGAGGTCCACGTCTGCGGTCGCCACGTTCCCGTGCACGGCACCTACGAGCTGGAACTGCGCCAGCGCACGCCGGCAACCCCCGGCCAGCCACGCAAGCGACCGCTGCCGATTCCGGTCGCGATGGCGCTGTTCGATTCGCATGGCACCGCGTTGCCGCTGCGCCTAGAAGGCGAGGACGGTCCTGCCGCCACGGCGCGCACGTTGTTGCTCGAAGGCGAGGTCGCGACCTGGCGTTTCACCGGCATCGCCGAACCGCCGGCCGTGTCGCTGCTGCGCGGTTTCTCGGCGCCGGTCCGCCTGCGCTTCGAGAGCGGCGCGAGCGCGCTGGCGACGCTGGTTCGGCACGAGAGCGACGGCTTCAACCGCTGGTTCGCCGCCGACGCATTGGCCCGGCGCCTGTTCGTGCAGACGCTCGAACAGGATGCGCCGGACCCCGGCCTGCTCGCGACGTGGACCGGCTGCCTCGGCGACGTCCTGCGCGATGCGGGGCGCGATCCGGCGCTGGTCGCCGAGATGCTGGTGCTGGCCGATGCGAACGCGCTCGCCGACGGCATCGAGGAACTCGACCCGGAAGCGGTGCATGTCGCGCGCGCGAGGCTCGAAACCGCGCTGGCGCGCGCACTGGAGCCGGACCTTGCCGCCGCGTGGCAGGCATTCGCCGCCGAAAGTGCCGGCGACGACCTGCATGCGCAGGCCTGCCGCCGACTGCGCGGTGCCTGCCTCGCCGCGCTCGGCCGGCTGGGCGACGCGCACCGCGCGCGCGTCGCCGGTGCGTACCGCGATGCGCGCAACCTGACCGAACGGCTTGCCGCGCTCGCTGCGTGGATGTCGTGCCGCGACGCGGACTTCGACGCGGCGCTCGCGGACTTCGCCGCCCGGCACGCGGACGATCCGCTGGTGCTCGACCAGTGGTTCGCGCTGCAGGCGTGCGAACCCGTGCCGGATGCGCTGGACCGCGTCGATGCATTGACCCGCCACCCGGCTTTCCGCTGGACCAATCCGAACAACGTCTACGCGTTGATCGGCGGCCTCGGGATGCGCAATCCGCGCGTGTTCCATCGTGCCGATGGCGCGGGCTACCGCTTCGTGGCCGATGCGATCCTGCGCGTCGATGCGCTCACGCCGCAGGTTGCCGCGCGCCTCGCGACCGCGTTCGGCGCATGGCGGCGCTGCGAGCCGACGCGCCGCGAACGCATGCAGGCCGAAGTCGCGCGGATGCGCGCGCGACCCGACCTTTCGCCCGATCTCTCCGACATCCTGGCCCGCACCGCGAGTTGAAGGCCGAACCCCCTTCACCCCTGCGGGGAGCTTCCCCCGCAGGCGGGGGAAGCGGGATCGCATCCGGCTCGACCATCCGCCACAAGTGCGCTTCCCCGCAGGCGGGGGAAGCGGATGCATTTCCATCCCCGCGCCGCTGCGTGATTCCCTTCCCCCGCGGCAGCGGGATCGAGGCCGGCCCTCAGGCCGGGTGGGGGTGGCCGCAGGCCGGAAGGGGGCGCTTTTCGCAGTGCCGCGAGGCGTGCTTCGAGCGCGGCGCCTACCCCTTTCACCCCTGCGGGGAGCTTCCCCCGCAGGCGGCGGAAGCGGGGCCGGCCAGCGCAGCGGGAAACCTCGCGAGGTTCCCTCGCTTGCGGGGGAAGCGGGTGCGTTGCGGCGCGCGTGGTGTCGTGGCTTATTTCTTGCGGCTGGCGTCGAACTTTTCCTGGGCCATCGAGCGCACGCGTTCGGCTTCGGCGCGCATTGCCTCGATGTCGGCTTCGTCGACCGAGCCGCCGCCGCTCTTTTCGTTCCACAACAGCTTGCCGTTCTGGTCCCAGCCGACGCTGGCGCCGCGGCGCTCCTCGACCGCGAACGGCTTGCCGTCCCGGAACGCGTAGTGGACCGTCTTGCGGCCGCCTTCATCGAACACGGTGTTCACGCGCACGTAGGCAACGGCGCCGTCGCGCACGAATGCATCCCAGCCGATCGAGGCGGTGTCGGTGGTGTAGGTGCCTTCGACCTTGCGCATGCCGCCGATCTGGCCCTGCAGCTTCTTGTAGTCCTCCTTGGCGCGCTCGGCTGCGGTCGGCTCCGCCACCAGGACGATCTCGGTGGAGATGCCGGCGCCGTGCGTGAGCACCGGGGCGTTGAGCGAGGGCAGGAAGCGGCGCTCGCCGTCCTTGAGCAGCGCGTTGATGACATAGGTGCGCGCCGGCGCGATGCGCGTGCGGTCGAAGTCGAGCGTGAACGTGTACGGCGGCATGCCCTTCACGTCGATCTTCTTTTCGGCGACCGGCAGTTCCGGTGTCGCGACATCGACCAGCTTCACGTCGAGCACGCCCGCCGCGACCTCGATCGGCTCNCGCAGCGTGATCGTGCCGGTGATCGCCGTGCCTTCCGCGATCGCGGGCGTGACCTGTTGCTGGGTCGCCGCGTCATTCCCGGAATTGCAGCCGCCGAGCATGAAAAGGGCGGCAATCGCCGCGATCCAGTGAATGCGCATATGGGAGTTCTCCAGAAAAACGAAAGGCATCGTACACCACGGCCATGCATCCGGCGGTGCGAGCGGGTTCGAGCGGAATGGCCCGTCGGCCGCCAAGGCCGGCTGCGCGATGGCAGAAGCTCCACGATAATCCGCGACGTGTCGTGGTGCAATTCCCTCGGCATTGGCGCAAGGTTCACGACCTTGCAACGAAAGTGTTTCGATGCAGGGTCTGGAACTCCAATGGCTGGATGGTCCGCCGCTGCCGCGGCGGCGTTGGGCGCTCGCCGACGGCTTCACGCTCGGACGTGCTTCAAGCAATGATCTGGTGCTGCCGGATGCGGGCGTCTCGCGGTTTCACGCCTGCGTGCGCCTCGACCATCGGGCATGGCGGATCGAGGACCGCGGCAGCAGGCTCGGCACGCAGGTGAACGGGATCGCGACCCCGTCCTCCGGTGCCGTGCTGCATGCGGGCGATCAGGTCGCGATCGGGCCATGGCGCTTCCGCATCGCGCGCGGATCGCCGCGTGATGCGAACTCGAGCGGCCGTTTGCTGGCCGAGCAGCGCCTGGAACTCCTGCTGCGATGTGCCGGCGAACTCGCGGCCGCGGCGGACGAACAGGAACTGGCCGACGTGCTGGCGGAAAACGCGCTGGCGGGCTCGGGCCATGCGCGAGCGGCCGTGTTCCGCTGCGACGAGGCAGGGTCGCAGCCGATCAGCGTGCGTCCGATCTCGCGCACGGCCGGCTTCTCGGCCGACGACGAATTGCTCGAACGGGCCGCGATCGACGGCGCCGCGGCGGGCGAGCGCACGCTGTGCGTGGCACTGGTCCTGGATGGCCGCGCACAAGCGCTGCTGTATCTAGAAGGCCGCTTCGCCGGCCGCGCGGAGCACGAGGACGGTCCGACGTTCGCGCATGCGCTGGCGCGGCTCGCCGCGTTCGCGCTGGCGAACCTGCGGCGCATCGACAGCGCGCGCCGCCACGCGATGCTCGCTGCCGATCTCGAGCGCGCGCGCGAGGTGCAGCAGCGGCTGCTGCCCCGGCCCGATGCGATCGCCGGCCTGCGCCACGCGCTGCATCTCGAACCGGGCCGCGCGGTGGCGGGCGACATCGCCGACGTGTTCGTCTTGCACGGCGGCAAGGTCGCGGCGCTGCTCGGCGACGTCGCCGGTACCGGTCTCGGCGCCGGCCTGCTGATGGCTTCGGTGCAGTCGTTCCTGCGTGCGGAACTCGCGCACCATGACGATCCCGCGCGCGCGGCCCGGTGCCTGAACGCGCATCTGTGCGAGCAGGCCGCGCGCGGTCGCTTCGTCACGTTGTGGCTCGGCGTGTTCGATCCGGC
>JGI12420J12819_1000246_pt1 | contig 35875 bp, 29 predicted proteins | sample Passage237A_FD_12819 | JGI IMG/M metagenome (IMG submission 12819) | reverse complement strand
GCCTGGCCGCTCTGGTTGCTCCCCCGCCTGCTCCCGCGCCGCCTTCGTCAACCAATCCCGCCCTTCCTCGGTCGCGCTCTCGTCTGGAGCGCGCTCACCTTCGCCATCTGGATCGCGCTGATGTTCATCCGCTCTTCCACGCTGATCCATCAAGGCGCCTACTCGCTTCCGCTCGCCCTCTTCACCCTCTCCGCAGTCCTCACACTCACCCTCCCCACGATCGTTCGCCTCCCGCTGCTCGGATGGCACCTCGCTTATTTCGCGACCACGTGGCTCGCCTACCACGGTCCCGCTCCGATCAATCTCAACATGATCGCGCTCACCGCCGTTTCCCTCCTCTCCCTCGCCGCGCTCTATCTCCGCGCCCGTCGCCGTGAGGGTCTCAGCCCCTTCCAAACTTCAGCTTCAGCAGCCCAAACGCCGTCATCTTCAACAGCAGCCACCCGTGCCTGAACCGCGAGATGTTCGTCTCGCCATACGTGCGATCCTTGTAACGCACCGGCACGTCGCGTATCCGAAGTTTCAATAACGCCGCGCCGAACAGCAGATTAAAATCTCCGAACGGGTCGAAATCTCCCAGCTCTTCGATCCGCTTCAAGATCCGCTCGTAGTCTTTTCGCAGCAGCATCTTCGTGCCGCACAAGCTGTCCTTGATCGACTGTCCGAGCACAAACGACAGCGCCAGCGCGAAGAATTTGTTTCCGATCAAATTCAGAAACCGCATCGCCTGCTTCTCCATCGGATACACCAGCCGGCTTCCGTTCGCGAACTCCGCCGCTCCGCTCGCGATCGCGGCGAAAAACTTCGGCAAATCCTCCGGCGGCGCCGTCAAATCCGCATCCTGGATCACCAGCACGTCCCCCGTCGCCGCCGCGAAGCCCGTCCGCACCGCGTCCCACTTTCCGCGTCCCGGCTGCTGCATCGCCCGCACTTTCAACGGCCCGCGATACGCCGCGACTTCGCGCTGAATCGTCGCCCACGTATCGTCTTTGCTGTTACCTTCGACAAAGATCACCTCCGTGCCCGCGCCCATCACCGGAATCCGCTCCAGCGCCGCGCGAATATTTCCCGATTCGTTCCGCGCCGGCACGATCACCGACACCGTCAACTTGCTCCGCTCCAGCTCCACCCGCGGCCGCGCCACCAGATACAAGCTCGACCCGAGATGCCGCAGCAGCGGCAGCCGCACCAGGAAGCGATTGAAGAACCCGCTCAAAAGCGGCACGCGCATCGGCAACACCTGCTCCGTGCTGCGATGCACCACTTCCCAGCCCGACAACTCCAACAAGTTCATCAGGTCTCCCGTCGACAGCCAGTTGCTCGGCGGCTGACGCGTCACCGCGCCAAACCACTGCGCCACGCCCAGCACCGGCGTCCATACCACGTTCACCGACGTGATGCACAACCGCGTCCGCGGCTCGCTCAGCTGCCGCATCCGCTCCAGGCACGCCTGCACGTCCGGCAAATATCCGACCAAAAAATCCAACACCACGTAATCGAACGTCTCTCCGACGCTCACTGCGCACGCTTCCTCCAGCCGATACTCGCACATCCCCGCCGTATCCACCGCGCGCGCCTGCGCCAGCATCTTTTCGCTGAAATCCACGCCCACGCCACGCGCCGGTCGCAACGCCCGCAACAACGTCCCGCGTCCGCAGCCCACTTCCAGCACACGCGAGCCTTCCGGGATCAGCGCCCGCAACTGCTCCGCCACCTGCGCGTGAAATCCCGCCTGCACTTTCCGCGCTCCCGCATCGGTTTCGCTGACCGCATCAAAATGCCGGGCGAGTTCTTCGTTCGTCATGAAAAGTTGGCACGTTGGGCTTGGAACGCTCCAGCTTTTCGCCGCACGCTGGTCCGACAAGGTTTTTCCCGCCGCATGGCTTCCAACTCCGCGATTCCTCCCACCCAGCACAACACCGAGATCTTCCGCAATCGGCGCGCGTGGGACCGCAAACCGCTCCTCCGGCAAATCTACCTCGACTTCTACCGCGCCCTCGCCGCCGAACTCCGTCGCGACCTCCCCGGCCTCACCGTCGAACTCGGCTCCGGCATGGGCAATATCAAGCAGGTCATCCCCGACTGCATCACCACCGACCTCTTTCCCAACCCGTGGCTCGATCGCCAGGAAAACGCCTACACGCTTTCGTTCGCCGACGCCTCCGTCGCCAACCTCATCCTTTTCGACGTCTGGCATCACCTCGAGTTTCCCGGCACCGCCCTCGCCCAGTTCGGACGTGTCCTCGCTCCTGGCGGCCGCCTGATCCTCTTCGAACCCGCCACGAGTCTCCTCGGCCGTCTCATCTACGGCCTCTTCCACCACGAACCTCTCGGCTTCGGAAAGCCCATCACCTGGAACGCCCCCACCGCCCTCGATCTCGCCGACGCCCCCTACTTCGCCGCGCAAGCGTCCGCCTGGCGAATCTTCATCCGCCGTGAGTTCGACCACCAACTCGACGCCTGGCACCTTCGCAAAATCCACCCGTTCGCCTCCCTGAGCTACGTCGCCTCCGGCGGCTTCAGTAAACCGCAGCTTTTCCCCACCCCCTGCCTGCCTTTGATGCGCCAACTCGATCGCATCCTCTCCGCTTTTCCCCATCTCTTCGCCACCCGCCTCCTCGTCGTCCTCGAAAAACACGCCTCATAAAAGTCGTGTCCCGATTCGCCCCCTTGGAATCACGTCATCGGTGATTAACCGACCTCACCGTTTCGTCGCTTCCTCGACCTTTAGCGCAACGACGAGCGCGGACGGGAACTTGCCCCTCCTCCCTTCGTCATACCCTTCACCTCCGCTTAACCCCTTTCATCCCATGTCTTCGCTCCCCTCGTCCCTGATCAATCGCCGCACTTTCGTCAAAAACGCCTCGATCGCCGGCCTCGGGGCCGCCCTCGCCCCTTCGATCCTGAGCGCCGCCTCGTCTTCCTCGTCGTCGGCGAATCGTCGCAAGCGCTACGCCATCGTCGGCACCGGCTCGCGGCACTACATGTTCAAGGACGCGATCGAAAAAACCTACGCCGAACACGCCGAGCTCGTCGGCCTCTGCGACAAGAACCGCGGCCGCCTCGAACTCTCCCGCTCGCGCTCCGCCGCCAACGGCGCCACGCCTCCGCCCATCTATCTCGCCGCCGACTTCGAGCGCATGCTCAGCGAGACCAAGCCCGACATCGTCATCGTCACCACCATGGATTCGACGCACGACGACTACATCGTCCGCGCGATGGAGGCCGGCCACGACGTCATCACCGAAAAGCCGATGACAACCACCGCCGCCAAGTGCCAGCGCATCCTCGACACGAAGAAGAAAACCGGCCGCAACCTCCGGGTCACTTTCAATTACCGCTACTCCCCGCCGCGCACGCAGGTGAAGGACCTCCTCATGAGCGGCGAAATCGGCGACGTCCTCTCCGTCGATTTCCACTGGATGCTCAACACGCACCACGGCGCCGACTACTTCCGCCGCTGGCACGGCGAAAAGAAAAACTCCGGCGGCCTCATGGTCCACAAGGCCACCCACCACTTCGACCTCGTCAACTGGTGGCTCGGCGCCATGCCCGCCACCGTCTTCGCCACCGGCAAAAAAGAATTCTACACGCCCGCCATGGCCAAGCGCTTCGGCCTCCAAAGCCACCACGAGCGCTGCCACACCTGTCCCGAAAAGGACAAATGCGGCTTCTACTTCTCGCTCGCCGACAGCCCGAGCCTCAAGTCCCTCTACCTCGACCAGGAGAAACACGACGGCTACTTCCGCGATCAATGCGTCTGGAATCCGCGTATCGACATTGAAGATACGATGAACGTCCTCGTCACCTACGACAACGGCGTGACGCTCGCCTACACCCTCAACGCCTTCAACTCCTGGGAGGGCTACACCATCGTCTTCAACGGCACGCTCGGCCGCATCGAGCACACGATCGTCGAACAGGTTTACGTCAACGGCACCGACACCGTCCAGGGTGGCATCGCCGCCGGCGGCATCACCACCAAGGTCATTCCGCTCCGCGGCGAGCCGCGCGAGATCGAACCGTGGACCGGCACCGGCGGACACGGCGGCGGCGACAAGGTCATGCTCGACGAGATCTTCCTCCCCGACGCTCCCGCCGACAAATACCAGCGCGCTTCTGACGAACGCGGCGGCGCCGCTTCCATCCTCGTCGGCATCGCTGCCAACCGCTGCTTCGAAACGAAGCAGCCCGTCGAGATCGCCAATCTCGTCACCGGCCTCGCGCGCCCCGCCTTCGCCGAGATGCCTTCGCGCACCGCTCCGCTCCCCATGCCGCCCAAAATGGGCCGCTCCTGAGCTGGCGCTCACCGTGTCCACGCGCGTGAGCACGTGGAGCTTTGCATTGGAGGCGCGGTGCCCTCACCGCGCTTCCTTGCCGCAGCGTCTCAACCCGCCGCCTCGATCTTCCCCATCCAGCTCACCAGCCGACCCGTGCTCGCCTCCAGCCGCACGGTCGCGCCGCTCAGCGATTTCACGATCAGCTCATTCTGAATTTCGTCGACGATGACCGCGCAAAGATCGTCCAGCGCCGGCCACTCCGCGATCCACATCAGCCGCAGACCGCCGTCGAGGCAGTAGAGATTCGGAAACCCCGGCAGCAGCCCATACGGGTGCTCGCGCACATACGTCCGCATCGGACCTTTCCGAAACTCCACGATCGCGGTCGCGAGCGGCGCATGACACACCGCGCGCTCACCGGAGCGGCCCAGTTGGCAGAGCGAGCCGTCGATGACGGCGAAAGCTTCAATCGGGGTAATCATCGACAAGCCCGGCACTCCAGCATCTTACCCACGCGCACGCCACAAAATTTTCACCACCGCCCGCCCGCCTCGTTCCCGCCAGCCACTTACTTTTCCTTCATCACATACCGCCCATCCCAATCCTCCGGTGGCGGCGTCTCGATCGCCTCCGGCACCACTTTTTCCAAATACACCAGCGACGGATTGCTCACCACTCCCGGAGTGACGCCTGGCACATTCGGCTCCAACTCCCGGCTTTTCGCAAACAACTCCAGCGCCCCGTTCCAGTTCCGCGCATAATATTTCTTCAGCCCCTGTTCGAAGAGCGCGATGCACTCGCGCGTCTTGTCCGTCACGTCCTCCTTCAATCCGACGATCTCGTAAATCGGCACCGCCTGCGTCCGCCCTTTCACCACGATCCTGCCCAGCGGACGAAACACCACGCGATCACCGCCGTGTTGCACGCACGCCGCCTTCGTCGCCTCCGCGCACATCGTGTAAACGCCCCAGCTCTTCGCGCCGCTCTCCATCCGCGCCGCCAGGTTCACATTGTCGCCCATCATCGTGTAGTTGAAACGCGTGCGGCTCCCCATGTTGCCGATCGTGCACACGCCGGAATTCAAACCGATGCGCGATTGCATCTGCCACACGATCTCCGGCCAGCGCTTTCCCTCGCTCCTCCACTTCTCGCGCAGCTCACCCAGCTTCTTGTGCACCCGCTGCGTCGCCACGCACGCGCGATACGCATGATCCGGCAACGCCAGCGGCGCGCCAAACATCGCGACAACCGCATCGCCGATGTATTTGTCCAGCGTGCCGCCTTCCTCCTGCACGATGTCCGTGCACGCCGTCAGATATTCGTTCATCAACTCCACCAACGGCCCCGACCCGAGTTTCTCCGAAAACGTCGAGAACGACTGGATGTCCGAAAAATACGCCGTGATCTCCTCGTCGTGCCCGCCCAACTGCGGATCCTCGCCCGACTCGACCATCCGATCGACAAGCTGCGGCGACACATACGCGCCAAACATCCCCTTGATCCGCCCCTTCGCCTTCTCCTCCTCCATCAATTGCCAGATCACGCCCGCGAAGCTCGTCGTGAACGCCGCTCCCACCGCCGGCGCCAGCGGCAGCACCAGATGGCTCGCTTTGAAAATCTCGAACGCCAGCCACGCAAACGCCCCCATCGCCACCACGCTCGCCGCTTTGTTCAACGCCGCCCGCACCCCGCCCGATACCGCCAGCGCCGTCACGCCGATCGCCAGCCCGAACACCACCGCGAAATCCAGCCACGCCACGCCGCCCCACGCCGGGAGTCGCTGTAGGTATCTTCCGGATACGATCGTCTTCACCATGTTGCCATGGATGCCGACCTTCGGCACCGGCACGTCGTCGAACGGCGTCGGCGCCAGGTCCTGCTCCAGCGGATCCACGGGACCGATCAACACGATCGCATCCTTGAACTCCTCCTGCGCGAAAAACGCCTCCGCCGCCGCGCGCTCCTCCTCGTTTTCCGACGCCAGCATTTCGGCATACGCAAAGGTCGTCGAAATCGGCACGCGTGGATTCTTCGCCGAGCTCCAGCGCGGGAGAACCAATTCACGTCGATCAACTGCCCTTCCCGCAACGGAATCCGCGCCGCCACCGTTCCGTCCTCGCGCACGAACTCCACGGCATCTCCGCCGATCCTCACCCCGTCGCGCGCCACGCCGTAGTGCAGCCGCGCCAACTCCAGCGAGAGGTGCAGATACGTCCGCACCGGCGTCGGCGCAAACGCCGGCACCGTCCGCGTGCCGCCGTCGATCGTGTCAATCAATCCCACGAGCGCCGGATTCCACACTTTCTTTGGATCCGTCGGATGCGTTCGCAGCGCCGGCAACTCCGGCAGCGCCGCCTCCCTTCCCGGCTCCATCCGGCTGATCAGCGGCAGCTCCCGAAAAACCAACTCGCCGTTGATGTTGCGATCGACCGCCGCCGCATACGACGCCGCCAGCACCACCGGCGGATCGCGAAACAGAAACTTTCCCAACTCGAGATTTCCCCGCACGTGCTTGTTTCGATCGACCGCCTCCGGCACGCCGTTTTCCGAAAACAGCACATCGATCCCCACCGCCCTCACGCCCGCCTGTTCGATCAACGCCGACGCCACCCGCGCGAAATACGTCCGGTCCCACGGCGTCCCGCCGATCTCCGCGATCGATTGCGAATCGATGTCGACGTAAACGACCTTCACCGGCGCATCGATCTCGCCGCGATAGCGGAATCGCCAGTCGACAAGTTTGTTCTCGAGAAAATCCAACCAGCCCACGTGCGCCGCCACGCACCACACCGTCGGCACCGCCAGCAGCACCGCCCACCGCAGCCACGAAAACGCCTGCCTCTTCTTCGACCGAACCGGAGTCATGCGGACCCTGTATCCGTTACGGCGCTACCGAGCGTAATCCCCCGGACACCCACGCGAACAACACCCCTTCCGCTCCCTTCGTGTTCATTCGTGTCCATCGTGGTTCCCTTGAACGGCTCCCGGCGAGACACCACGAACCGAGCCGCCCCGCCTCAACCCTTCTTGCCGTCGCCCGGCGTGGTCGAGTTCTGCGGCGTGGTCGGACCGAAAATTGGACTCTGTTGCTCCGTCACCGAATTCGATTGCTGCGAGTTGTCGTCGCCGCCCGTGTCCGACTGCTGATCGTTCGTTTCTTCTTTCCTGGACTCGTCGCCCTCGCCCTCCGATTCCGACCCCGTCGTCCCGTTCGTGTCCGAGGTCGTGTTCGAAACCGTGCTGATGATCACCGCCGCCGACGCCTGCACGATGTCGTTCGCCGCCGTCTCGATCGCCGCCAGCGCTTGAATCGAAGCCTGAGTGAGGCCCTCGACCGTCGGCGCCGAATTCAACGTCACCGTGCCCGCGGCCTCGTCCACCGTCACGTCGACCGACACCGTCACCTCGTTGCCCGTTTCAACCGAAACGCCCGGGGCCGCCTGCGGTTCCAACAACACCACGCCTTCCGACGTGGTCAGCGTGAAAAACACCCGGCCGCTCGCATCCGGACGGAAAACAATCCGGAAGGTCGTGCCGCGAATACCCGCCGCGCCCACCGGCGTCTTCACCGTGAACGTCGATCCCGCGTCCCGGTTCAGCTTCTTCACATTGCCGACCAGCTCGCCGCGCGTCAATCGCACGCTCGTCGTCGAACTCGTGGGCTCCTCCTCCAACGTCGCCACCGCGACCTCCGTCTGAAACGGATCCTGCAGAAATTCCTCGATGTCCAACGACGAATCCGAGCCGACGTTCAGCGACGCACCGTTCGAGAAAACCAGAATCACACTCGCTCCCGCACCCGTGACGATTCGCGTCTGCTGCGAAACCACGTCCGATGTCGCCAGCGTCCGCGAAGTCTCCGTCGCCAGATCGATCGCCGTCACCGCGCCCGTCACCTTGGCCGCCACGATTCGCCCCGGCACTCGATTGACCTGCGCCTGCGCGGAAACAGCGAAGAATGCGAGCGTGCCGCAAAGCAGCAGCCACGAAATCAGTTGGGTCGGGCGCATGTGAGCTGGATTCAGGGAGCGCGGCTGCGTTCGGCCAATCGCTGTCGCAATGCTTGGGCTTCCCGCTTTCCAGGGTCAAGACGCAAGGCGACTCCCACCGCCGCCAGCGCCCTTGGCCTATTTGCCACATCCAAGCTGAGATGCGCAGCTTGATAATACCACGTGATCGCGTTCGCCGGCGCCAGCTTCAGCGCTTCGACAAACGCGGCCCCGCCCTCCACCCGGCGCCCTTGCAGGTCCAGCGCCACGCCGCGGCGAATCCAAAATTCCGGGACGACCTGCGACCGGGCCAGTGCCTGCTCCGCCGATCGCTCCGCTTTTGCCCCCAACTCCCTCGCCTGCCCCGGCTCGCTCTGCGCGAAGAGCGCCGTCGCATACGACACATCCGCCCACAACGCGCCGTTCTTCGGATCGAGCTCCGTCGCCCGGCTCAATTTGTCCATCACCCGCGCCAGCACCGGACGCCACTCGCTCACCGGCGTTTCGCGCAGCGCCAGCCGATCGATCATCTCCCGCGCCTCGTAGCGCAGCGCCTCCGCTCGAAAGAGCGGATGCACAAACCACACGCATCCCGCCGCCGCAAACGTCGCCAGCGCCACGCACACATCCCGCTCGATCGCCGCCGATTTCCCCGGCCGGCTCGCACCCGCCGGCCAGCGTCGCTGCACCACCAACGCGGCCATCGCACCAAAGGTCATCGCCAGCGCCGGAATCTTGAAATGGAAGTCGACGAACAACTGCAGCCCAAACGCCGCCAGCCCCGCCGTGACCGCCCCGACCGGCACCCCCGCCGCCCCCACGCCCAACTTCGACGCCCCCGCATCTTCTCTTTTCCTGCGCACACACCCCGCGATCGCCACGCCCACTGCCCCGAAAAACAACCCGAAGCCCACCGCCCCGTAATCGCTCAACGTATTCAGATAATCATTATGCGCCCATTGCGGCTCGTCCTGATACCGCTCGGGCCGGTGCTTCTCGAACCGCACATTATAGCTTCCCGCGCCGCCGCCCCACATCGGATGCTCGCGAAAAATCTTCCACGCCCCGAGCCACATGATCGGCCGCGTCTTCTCACCGACATCCGTCTTCAAACTCGTCAGCCGGTCCCGCACCAGCGGCACCGTCCAAAACAACGTCAACACCGCCGCGCCCAGCGCCACCGCCGCCGCGCCCGCCCACAGCAAACGCCTCGTCGCCGATCCGCGCACGCCGATCACCGGCCACGCGATCCCCACCAGCACCGCCGCCAGCCACGCTCCGCGGCTGATCGTCAGCACCAATCCCAGCAGCAGCACCGCGCCGACGTATCCGAACAACACCCGCTGCACGGCGCTCGCGCCCCGCCGAAACACCAACGCACCCACCGGAAACAACACGAGCAGCAACAGCGCTCCCAGGCTGTTGGGAATTCCAAACGGCCCGCTCGACCGCCCAAGAAACTGATCCGCCTGCACGCGTCCCATCATCAACCAATCCGGCCGCACGAACCGCTGATAACACGCCATCACCGCCGCCCCGAACGCCAGCGCCACGATCGTCCCGAACAACACCGCGCGCGCCTCGCGTGTCCGCACGCCGTTCAACACCACCCAGAACACCGCGATCATCTGCGCCCACCCGATCCAGTCGCGCCAGCCGATCCACTTCACCGGCGAAACAAGCGCCACATTCACCGCCGCATACGCGAGAAACGGCAGCAGCCACCATCCCGCCGGATGCACCCGCGCCACCTCGCCGCTTCGCCCCGCCAGTTCCTCCCGCAACATCACAAACCCGAGCAAATGCACCACGAGCAGCGCGCCGCTCAGCGCCGTCGTCACGACCATCGTCTCCGGCCTGTATCCACCGAGGCACAACGTCGTCCACGTTAGATTCCCCGCGAGCAACGCCACCTGCGCCCACTCCCAAACCCGCACGCCCCTCCCGCGACCGATCTCAATCCTGCTCATCGTCATTCCACCCTCGCCGTTCCCAGCCCAGCCATCTCACATCTCCCTCCGGTCTTGTCATTCCGAGCGGAGCGAGGAATCCGATGGGATGTGCACGCAGCCACAACGCCGACGCCCCTGCTGGATTCGCTGCATTCAGGATGACAACACGGCGCTGAGAGCGACAAATGCACGCGCGCATTCTTCTCGTCCCGCGCGCTTTCGAACAAGCCAAACAAAAGCGCCACCCCTCGCGAGGTGGCGCCAAATTCAACGATCCGTAACAACCGTTCAGGTCGTCGGCACCGTCAGAATGGTCTTCAGGATGCGGCCCGCGACGAGATACGGGTCGGCGGCCGAGTTCGGACGACGGTCTTCGAGGTAGCCCTTGTAACCGTTGTTGACGAAGCTGTGCGGCACGCGAATCGACGAGCCACGATCGGCGATGCCGTAGGTGAACTTGTCGATCGACTGCGTTTCGTGAAGGCCGGTGAGGCGGAGATGATTCTCCGGACCGTAAACCGCGATGTGCTCGTCCATGTGCTTGTTGAAAGCGGCCATGAGCTTCTCGAAATACTCTTTGCCGCCGACTTCGCGCATATACTTCGTCGAAAAGTTCGAGTGCATGCCCGAGCCGTTCCAATCGAGCGGAGCGTTGAACGCACCGACGATCGGTTTGCAGCGCCACTCGATGTCGATCTCATAACGCTCGCACAGGCGGGTCAGGATGTAGCGGGCGACCCACATCTGGTCGGCGGCGCTCTTCGAGCCCTTGCCGAAGATCTGGAATTCCCACTGGCCCTTCGCCACTTCGGCGTTGATGCCTTCGATGTTGATGCCGGCGTCCAAGCACAGGTCGATGTGCTCTTCGACGATCTGGCGCGCCACGGAGCCGACGTTCTTGTAACCGACGCCCGTGTAATACGGACCCTGCGGCCCCGGGAAACCGCCCTTCGGGAAGCCGAGCGGAGCGCCGTCCTTGAAGAAGAAATACTCCTGCTCGAAGCCGAACCAGGTGTCCGGATCGTCCGGAATCGTCGCACGCGAATTCGTCGGGTGCGGCTCACCGGTGTGGAGATAGGTCTCGCACATCACGAGCACGCCATTCTTGCGCGTCGAATCCGGGAACACGGCAACCGGCTTCAGAACCACATCCGAGCTCTTGCCTTCCGCCTGCAGCGTCGAACTGCCGTCGAAACCCCAGTTGGGGAGTTCTTCGAGCTTCGGGAAGCTGGCGTATTCCTTGATTTGGGTCTTGCTGCGCAAGTTGGCCAGCGGCGTGTAGCCGTCGAGCCAGATGTATTCCAGTTTGTATTTGGCCATAGAGGAGACGATTTGATCGATGTTTGGGGTTGCCGCGTCGTGCAGGCAAAGTGGGTAGAACTGCCTTCCCAGCTTCGGCGAGCACAGACAAAGAACCGTGCCCGGAATTAGCACCTCGTATGCCAGAGACGATCCTAACTTGAAATCCTAATGCCAGTATGACGCAGCCCGCCGCCCCGCTCGCCGCTCGCTTGCACTTGTGATTGTTTCGCACGCTTGCCACGGCCCGCTTCAACGAAATTACTTCCGCCCGCCGCCATGCAGGAAGTCAAAGATACCGCCCGCGCCCTCGTGCGCATCGGCTACGATGGACGCGTGCACAAAACCTTCCGCGGGCATCTCGCGCGCGAACGCTTCCAGCACGAAGTCCGTGTCCTCCGCCGCCTCGAAGAACGCGGCTGCACCTTCGTCCCCCGCCTGCTCGAGGTCGACCCCGATCATCTCAAGATCGTCACCACCCACTGCGGCCGCCGCGTCGATTCCCTCAACCCCGAGCGCCAAAAGGAAATCTTCGCCGAACTGGAAAAATACGGTGTGCGCCACGAGGACCGCGACCTGCGCAACATCACCTACCGCATCGCCGACGGCCGCTTCTGCATCATCGACTTCGAATTCGCCACGCTCCTCGAAGAAGGCGGCGATGGCGCCTCGCTGAAACCTTCCGCCGCTCAATGAGCCCCAACCCGGAGCCGACGGCTCCCACCCCGCCCCCGGAGCCACCCGCTCCGCCCCCTAAACTGCGCTGGTCCGGCCTCACCCACGTCGGGCGCTTTCGCCCGAACAACGAAGACGCGTTCCTCGCGCTCAACTTCGACGGCCACGAGCTCCGCTATCTCGGCAAAACCGGCGACGCCTCCCTCGCCGGCACCGATTTCGTCTTCGCCGTCAGCGACGGCATGGGCGGCGCCAAATCCGGCGAATTTGCCAGCCGCATCACCGTCGATCGCGTTTCGCGCCTGCTCCCGCGCGCCTTCCGCCTCCGCGCCGCCGGCCTCTCCAGCGGTTTTCAGGACATCCTCTCCGAGCTCTTCACCGACATCCACAACGACCTCCTCAAACTCGGCTCCGCCTACGAGGAGTGCGCCGGCATGGGCTGCACCCTCAGCCTCGCCTGGTTCACGCCGCGCTGGATGCACTTCGGCCACATCGGCGACAGCCGCATCTATTATCTTCCCCGTGCCGGCGGTCTCACGCAGGTCACCCACGACCACACTTACATCGGCAAACTCCGCCGCGCCGGAAAAATGAACGAGCGCGAACACCGCACCGACCCGCGCCGCAACTCCCTCCAGCAAGCCCTCGGCGCCGGCAATCAGTTCATCGATCCTCATATCGGCCGCGTCGGACACGAGCCCGGCGACCGCTTCGTCATTTGCTCCGACGGTCTTGTCGACGGTCTTTGGGACCGCCAGATCGACGAACTCACTCGCAGCGCCGCCGACGGCCAATCCATCGCGCAGCAGCTCGTCGAAACCGCCGTCCAAAACTCCGGTCGCGACAACACCACCGCCGTCGTCGTCGAGGTTCTGTAAACGTGGCTACGAGCGTGAGCGAGTGGCCTCCCCGCTTCACATGTCCGCCGGCCATCTCATCTTCGTTTACGGCACGCTGAAACGCGGCTGCTCCAACCACCACGTCCTCGCCAACCAGCAATTCCTCGGCGAAGCCCGCACGGTCCCCGGCTACCAGCTTCACCACCTCGGCGAATACCCCGGCATGATCGCCGCTCCCGACGACACCACCGGCGTCGCCGGCGAAGTCTGGTCCGTCGATGCCGTCACGCTCGCCCGCCTCGACGCCTTCGAAGGCACCGCCGAAGGCCTCTACCGACGCGAACCCGTAAAACTCCTTTCCCCCTTCGCCGACACCCTCGTCGACACCTACCTCTACGCCCAATCCGTCACCAACCGCCCCATCCTCCCCGACGGCCTCTGGAAAGAAGAGTAGCGCAACGCCTCAGCCCGCGCTGTTTCCCACTTTCAAATCCTTCTTCTTCACCTTGCGCACCGCCACGAACCGCGCGCGAAACAACTCGTCCAGCAACTCCCGCGTTTCCGCGGGTATCCGGTTTACCAATTCATCCAGCTTCGGCAGCGGCTTCGCGTCGTCCGCCTCCTCTTCCACCTCGCGCGACACGGGCACCACCTTCTCGCCGCGCTCACTCGCCTCCGCCAGAAACGCCGCCTCCTCCGCCTCGCTCGGCCAGACATTCGTTTCCTCTTCGCCCGCCACTGCAGCGCTTTCATCCCCGCGGACCGATTGAATCTCCGCCGCCGGCGTCTCCTGAGCCGTCGTCGACGACGTCGTCGCAGCCGCCGCCCCGCGCTCGGTCACCGCCGGCGCTTTCTGCTCCCGCGCCGCTTCGAGCCGCGTCTCGAGCCGGTCAATCAACCCTTTTTTTTTTCGTCGCCCGAACCCGCCGGCGCTTCATCCGCCAGCGCCGCCAGTTCCTTGATCAAGCTGTCGATCGCGCGCGCACGGCTCGCATCGACCGCCTTCAACAGTGTCACTTCGAAATTAATCTTCTCCGCCAGCCCGAGCTTCACCGCGCCCTCACCCTCGCGCAGCCCGTCGAGCATCCGCGTGATCTGCTCCGTCGTCAGCTCGCTCCCGAGCATCTTGCTCTTCCCGCCCTTCGCGATCGCATCGAGCAACGCCGCCCGCACGTGCGCCTGCAAATCCGACAACAGCCGCACCAAATCGCGCCCGTTCGCATCGCACTCGTCGACCAGCGCCACGATCTTTTGATGATCGCCTGCCGCCAACGCCGCGCCGAGCTCCGCGATCTTTTCCGCCGACACCAGCCCGTAAACATCGAGCACGTCCGGCTCGGTCACCTCCGCGCCGCAGAACGAAATCATCTGATCCAAAAAAAAAATCGCGCGATGCACTCCAGCGCGCCGTCGGTGACCTTCACCTTCTCGCTCGTCGCGATCTTCTTCAACCGCTCCACGATCAACGGCGTCGGAATCGGCTTCAGGTCGAAGCGCTGGCAGCGCGACACGATCGTCGGCAACACCTTCTGCGGATCCGTCGTCGCGAACACGAATTTCACGTGCTCCGGCGGCTCCTCGAGCGTCTTCAGCAGCGCGTTGAACGCCGCCGCCGACAACATGTGCACTTCGTCGATGATGTAGACTTTGAACTTACCCTGTGCCGGCGCGTATTGCACCGTGTCGCGCAGGTCGCGCACCTGATCGACGCCGTTGTTCGAGGCACCGTCGATCTCGATCACGTCGAGATGCGAGCCCTCCGCGATCGCCTTGCACGCCGGGTCGTTCGGATCGAAATCCGCCTTTGGGCCATCCGTGCAATTCAGCGCCTTCGCAAAAATCCGCGCCGTCGACGTCTTTCCCGTCCCGCGCGGCCCCACGAACAGATACGCGTGCGCGATCCGGTTCCGCGCGATCGCGTTCTTCAAGGTCCGCACGACGTGATCCTGCCCCACGACGTCGTCAAACGTCTGTGGCCGCCACTTGCGCGCGATGACTTGGTAGTTGGTGGACACGTCTCGCTACCCCAAATCGGCAATCGGCAATCGCAAATCCAAAATCCAAAAAAAGTGGCCAGGCACTCCACGGCACTGGGAGAACGTCGTTGCCGTTGCTACCTTCCGGTCCTGGCGGAGTTCACGCGCCTGCCCATGCATGGCACCTGGCCGACGCGCACCATGCCCCCGAACTCCCCTCACGCAAGGGTTATTTGAACCCAAACCGCGCGGCGCGTCGCGCCGCATCAGTCCGGCAACCGAAACCCTTCCTTCTCCCGCCGCTCCATCCGCTCGCGAAACCGCTGCCGCATCTGGTTGAACAGCTCCCGCTGCTCCGGATTCAGGTTCACACCGATCTCCTGCGAAAACGCATCCATCGCATTCCGATAGTTGATCGCCGCCTCGCGCCGCATCCGGTGCGTCTCGGCCTCCATCCGCTGCGTGATCGGCCGCAACTTCTCCACCTGCTCCGGCGAAAGTTTCAATTCCGACTCGAACCTCGTCAAAAGCCGTTCGCTCAACGGTGGCCGCTTGGCCGGCCGCTCCCACTTGATCCAGCGCGACCCCAGCGTCGCGCCAAACACCACCCCCGCGATAAACACGCCGGCAAACGCAAGCAGCACTTTCCACTTCTGGCTCATCGCGTTGCTCAGGAAATATCGAAGACCACGATCACTTCGTTTTCGTCCATCGGCGGCTCGTCCACCGACGCCGCGTCCGGCGCCATCGCGTAATTCGTCGCCGCTCCGCCGACGGCCAGCAGCACCGCCGCCGCCAGCGCGCGCCAGGAAAAACGTTCCAACAACGCTCCGACGCCCTCGCTCCGACGCTCCATCGCCAAAGCCGCCACGCGACTCGAGAAACCCAACGGCGCCGCCGTGTCCCGGTCATCGCGCACCTGACGGGCCGCCGTTACCAACCTCTGCCACGCCTGGTTGTTGTGGTTCATTTTCGCTCCCTTCGTTGTAGTTCCTGAAACAGCTTCTGCAACTTCCTACGTGCTCGAAAGGCCCGCACTTTCACCAACGAGGTATTCCACCCCGTCAGCTCCTTCACTTCGGCGATCGTCTTCTGCTCGAGATCCAGCAACTGCAGCACCATCCGGTCTTCCGGCTTCAACTGGCCCAGCAGCTTGTGCACCAGCTCGTGCGCCGCGAGCGTGTCGTCCGGCGCCGCGGAATTCTCGTTCGTGAGGACCGCATCGAGCAAATTGGCTTCGTTCTCCGACAAATCCGCCCACCGAAACTCCGGCCGCCGCTTCTGCGCCCGCAGGTGATCGATGCACGTCGTCACCGCAATCCGCGACACCCAGTGCGGAAACGGCACCGCGCCATGATACTGATCCATGCGGGTAAACATCTTCATGAAAATCTCCTGCGCGAGATCCTCCTCCGGCACCCGGCGCGGCAGACGCGCACGCACGATCCGGATAACCAACGGGTAAAGATGTTCCACCAGCTCGCGCGCCGCTGACTGGTCGCCACCACGCACCCGCTCCAAGCAACCATTGAGGTCGAAAGCGGGTTCGTCAGACATGGATGAACGAAGGCGGAATCACGCACTTCAGGCAAGACGCCCTCATATTCTGTCCGGTTACGTCTGTAACCCGTCCGCGGATTCACCTCCCGCAAAAATTTTTTCCGACGGCCGCCGCCGCCCCGCCAACCGGGAAGCCGCCCTTGACTTTCTCCTTCACGCGCCGATATCTCCACCACTCTTTGATGCGAATTCTCGCCCAGGCGCTTCTTCGACTTACCACCGCGCACGATCTCTAAATCGCCGCCTAGCGGCCGATCGTGCGTTTTCGCCTTGGGTTTCTCCGCCGCTCACCGGCCGGCGTGTTTTTAGGTCTGTCATCGCCCGCGTTTTAGCCTAAACCAATTTTCGCTCATGCAACCTGCGCCCGTTAGCAAATACCGTCCGTTCCCTCCCGTCGATCTGCCCAACCGCCAGTGGCCCAACCGCACGCTCAACCGCGCCCCGATCTGGTGCAGCGTCGACCTCCGCGACGGCAATCAAGCCCTCGCCCAACCCATGAGCGTCGAGGAGAAACTCGAGTATTTCGACCTGCTGGTCCGCATCGGCTTCAAGGAAATCGAGGTCGGCTTCCCTTCCGCATCACAAATCGAATTCGATTTCTGCCGTCGCCTGATCGAGGAAAACCGCATTCCCGACGATGTCGCCATCCAGATCCTCTGCCAATGCCGCGAGGACCTGATCACCCGCTCGCTCGAAGCCCTGCGCGGCGCGAAAAACGTCATCTTTCATCTCTACAACTCCACCTCGCCCGCCCAGCGCCGCTACGTTTTCAATGCCGACAAACCCGCGATCGTCAAAATCGCCACCCACGCCGTCGGCTTCCTGAAAACCCACATGGCCCCGCTGGTCGCCGCCGGCACCCACATCCGCCTCGAATATTCCCCGGAAAGCTTCACCAGCACCGAGCTCGAGTTCGCGCTGGAGATTTGCGAGGCCGTCACCGATGTCTGGCAACCGACGGTTGAGAACAAGATCATCCTCAACCTCCCCGCCACCGTCGAATACGCCACGCCCAACGTCCACGCCGACCAGATCGAGTGGATGTGCACGCACCTGACGCGCCGCGACCGGACGATCGTTTCCCTGCACACGCACAACGACCGTGGCACCGGCATCGCCGCCACCGAACTGGCCCTGCTCGCCGGCGCCGACCGCGTCGAGGGCACGCTCTTCGGCAATGGCGAACGCACCGGCAACCTCGACATCGTCGTCGTCGCCCTGAACCTCTACACGCACGGCATCCACCCAAACCTCGACTTCTCCAACATCAACGAGATCCGCGAGGTCTACGAACGCTGCACGCGCCTCGAGGTCCCGCCCCGCCAGCCCTACGCCGGCGAGCTGGTCTTCACCGCCTTCAGCGGTTCGCATCAGGACGCCATCAACAAATCCTGGGCCGTTCGCGATCCGCAAAAGCCGAACGAACCTTGGGACGTCCTCTACATTCCGATCGATCCCGCCGACATCGGCCGCAGCTACAAGGCGATCATCCGCATCAACTCGCAGTCCGGCAAAGGCGGCGTCGCCTACGTGCTCGACCACGAGTTCGGCTTCCAACTGCCGAAAGCGATGCACAAGGAAATCGGCAAGATCATCAACGACCTCGCCGACACCACCGGCCGCGAACTCACCGCCGCCGAGATCCACGACGCCTTCCAACGCGAATACCTCGACCGGTCCTCGCCGGTTCGCATCGAGCATTTCAAAACCGTCGAGCGCGACAGCTCCGTCACCTGCAACGCCCGCATCAGCATCGACGGCCAGACCCTCGAGCTCACCGCCGAAGGCAACGGCCCGATCGACGCCTTCGTCCGCGCCCTCGGTGAAACGAAGCTGCCGAAGTTCGAAGTCCTCAGCTACGCCGAACACTCGCTCGGCAAAGGCGCCGAAGCTCGCGCGGTTTCGTATATCCAAATCAAAACCGACCGCGGCACGACCCTCTTCGGCGCCGGCACCGACACGAACATCGAGCTCGCTTCGATCAAAGCCATCGTCAGCGCCCTCAACCGCGCCTTGGCGAAACGATAGGGACGCCTCGCTGAAGCGTCCACTCCTCATCATAGAACCGGGCGGGTCGACTCTCCGACCCGCCCTTTCTGTATATTTTTGCCTGACTCCCCCCGCCTCCTGCGGTCTCCTCCGTCCCAAACCGCATGCGCCCCGCCCACGAGAGTCGCACCCTCCCAGATGGACTGTCCATTGTCGTGCCGGTCTACCGCAGCGCGACCATCCTCCCCGAACTCGTCGCCGCGCTTCGCCCTGTCCTCCAACAACTCGGCCGCCCGCACGAGCTCATCCTCGTCAACGACGGTAGCCCCGACGATAGCTGGCCGGTCATTCAGCAACTCGCCGCCCGCGAGCCTTGGGTGCGCGGCCTGGGCATGATGCGCAATTACGGCCAGCACAACGCCCTCCTCGCCGGCATTCGCGCCGCCCGCTTCGCCACGATCATCACGATGGACGACGATCTGCAGCACCCACCCGAAGAACTCCCCGCGCTGCTCGCTTCCTTCACCCCCGACATCGACGTCCTCTACGCCACGCCCAAGGAAGAACAACACGGCTTCCTTCGCGACCTCAGTTCCGTTGTAACCAAAATCGCCCTACAAAGCGCCATGGGCGCCCAGACCGCGCGCATGGTCAGCGCCTGGCGCATCTTCCGCACCCACCTGCGCAACGGCTTCGCCGACTACAACAGCCCCTTCGTCAATATCGACGTCCTGCTCACCTGGAGCACCACACGCTTCCGTGCGATCCCGGTCCGCCACGATCCGCGTCGCGCCGGCACCTCCAACTACACCACGGCCAAGCTCATTCGCCACACGCTGAACATGATGACGGGCTTCTCCGTCATGCCGCTCCAGCTCGCGAGCATCATCGGTTTCGCCTTCACGCTCTTCGGCATCGGCGTGCTCAGCTACGTGCTCATCCGCTACATGATCTCCGGCAGCACCGTCGCCGGCTTCCCGTTCATCGCTTCGATCATCGCCATCTTCTCCGGCGCCCAACTCTTCGCCCTCGGCATCATCGGCGAATACCTCGCGCGTATCCATTTCCGCACGATGAACCGCCCCGCCTACTCGCTCGCCGAAGTCACCCCGCCCGCCTCTCTCGATGAGTCCCGCTGAAGCCCCTTCGGCGCCCGCAGTTTTTCTTCCCTGGGACACCGACTTCTTCGGTTTCCGCATCGGCCGCGCCAACGCCCCAACTCACCCCCGCCTCCACGCAAGAACTCCTCGCCTGGTCCGCGGCCGAACGCCTCCGCTGCCTCTACTTCTTCGCCGATCCCAACTGCGCCACCACGCTTTCCTGCGCTCACGACGCCCGCTTCAAATTCGTCGATTTCCGCCTCGAATTCTCCCTCGACCTCCAACGCATTCCCGCCCCGCCCGCGCCCGCCAACATTCGCCCCGCCTCCGCCGCCGACCTCCCCGCGCTCGAAACCCTGAGCCGCGCCGCGCACACCGACACGCGTTTTTTCAAGGACTCCCAATTTCCCGCCGATCGCGCCGCCGAGCTCTACGCCGCATGGCTCCGCCGCGATTTTCGCGAGCACCGTATTTTCACTTTGGATACCAACGCCGCTCCCGCCGGCTACATCACCTGCCAGATCGATCCCGCCACCCGCCTCGGCCGCATCGGCCTGATCGCCGTCGTTCCCTCCGACCGCGGCTGCGGCCACGGCCGCCGCCTCCTTCAAGGCGCTCTCGCTTGGTTCCATTCTTTCGGCTGCACCGAAGTTCGCGTCGTCACTCAGGCGTCGAACCTCCCCGCGCAGCGCCTCTACCAATCCGCCGGCTTCAAAACCGCCGAAGTCGCCGCCACCTTCCACCGCTGGTTCTAGCTCATGTCCCACGGCTTCATCCCTTTCAATCATTCGACCGTCGTCGGACGCGAATACGATTACATCCACCAGGCGCTCGCCTCCGGCCAGATCGCCGGCGACAAAACCTTCTCCCGCAAATCCCAGCAACTGCTCGAATTCGCCCTCGGCGTTCCGCGCGCGCTCGTCACCACTTCCTGCACGCACGCGCTCGAGATGGCCGCGCTGCTGCTCGACATCCAGCCCGGCGACGAGGTCATCCTCCCGTCCTTCACCTTCGTCTCCACCGCCAACGCCTTCGCGCTCCGCGGCGCCCGCATCGTTTTCGCCGACATCCGCCCCGACACGCTCAACCTCGACGAACGCCAGCTCCCGCAGCTCATCACGCCGCGCACCCGCGCCATCGTTCCCGTGCACTACGCCGGCGTCGGCTGCGAAATGGACTCCCTCCTCGCCCTCGCGCGCGAACACAATCTCGCCGTCATCGAAGACAACGCCCACGGGCTCTTCGGTAAATACCGCGGCCGCTGGCTCGGCACTTTCGGCGCAATGGCCACGCAGAGTTTTCCACGAAACAAAAAACATCACCTGCGGCGAAGGCGGCGCGCTCCTCCTCAATGACCCCGCCTTCATCGCCCGCGCCGAAATCATCCGCGAAAAAGGCACCGACCGCGCCCGTTTCTTCCGCGGCGAAATCGACAAATACTCCTGGGTCGACATCGGCAGCAGCTACGTAATGAGCGACGTCCTCGCCGCCTTCCTTTTCGGCCAACTCGAGGCCTGGCCCAAAATCCAGCAACACCGCCAAACGCTCTGGCACCGCTATCACGACGCCCTCGCGTCTTGGTCCCGCCACCTCGGCGCACGTCAGCCCGTCGTCCCCGCCCACTGCGAGCAGGCCTACCATATGTATTACCTGCTCCTCCCCGATCTCGCCACGCGCACCGCTCTCATCTCCCACCTCAAATCCCGCAACATCCTCGCCGTTTTCCACTACCTGCCGTTGCACCTCTCCGACTATGGCCGCCGCTGGGGCGGCAAACCCGGCGATTGCCCCGTCACCGAAACCGTCAGCGACCAACTCCTCCGCCTCCCGCTCTACAATGCGATGACCTTGGAACAACAGGACCGCGTCATCCAAGCGCTCCACGACTTCCGCCTCCCCGCCTGATTCTCCCAAATTCGTGTTCATTCGTGTCCATTCGTGGTTGGAAACGAATGCCTCCGACTGAGTTTTTCCGTCTTCATGCCCGCCGACGCCCGTCCCGTTGCCCGAGCTCGCACCTTCGGCGCCCTGCTCGTCTTCGCCCTCCTCGCCTTCATCGCCATTCTCCCGTGGTGGCGAAATCACGACATCCTGCGCGACCTCTACGACTACGGCCTTTTCATCAACGTCAACGCCCGCCTCGCCCAAGGCGAACGTCCGTTCGCCGACTTCACCACTCCCGCGCAATCCGCCGCGTTCGTTCTCAACTACGTCTCTGAAAAACTCGGCGGCGGCACCTACCTCGGCATGACNCGCGGCGCCGCCGCCCTCACCATCGCCGGGCTCGCGCTGCTCAGCTTCGCCCTCGCTCGCCGCTGGTCGCCCTGGGCCGCCCTCCTCATCGCCGCCGCAATCGTCTGCACCAGCGCCGCGCAGCACACGATCGTCTTCTACAATCCGCTCGGCATTCTCTCCCTCGCGCTCGTCACGTGGAGCTTCGCCGCCGCCCCGCTCCTCCGCCGCCAGGACCTCGGCTGGCACGCGCTCGCCGCGATCGGTCTCTTTCTAGGCGGCCTGAACAAGATCAACTACCACTTGCTCGCCTGCGCGATGGCGGTCGGATGGATCGTATTCGGCGCCGTCCGGCAGCGCGCCGGACTTCGCCCCGTCGTTCTCGCCTGCCTTTTCGTCTTCGCGTTCGGCGTGATCCTGCCCGTCGCCACCGAAGTGCTCTGGACCGGCGCCGGCTTCGGCTTGTGGTATTACAATGTCGTGGAATTGCCACTACAGGCGCGCGGCGGCCGCGTCTCGGCCGTCTTCTCGCCGAAAACCTATCTCACCACGCTTCACGACTACTACGGCGCGCTGCGCATCCCCCAAGCCGGTCTCTTCGGCCTGCTCCTTCCGCTCGTCCCCGCGATCGCTGCCTGGCGAATGTCGCCCCTCGCCGGCGGATTACGGATCTTCGTGGTGCTAGCGGCCGTCTTCGCCGCCCTCGCCAGCACCGCCCTGCTCCTCACGAACAACGAAATCGCTTATCTTGCCCTCTCGGCCACGCTCGTCTTCGGCGTCAGCCTCTGGCTCGGTTTCGATCTCCCCGCCCGCGGCCGCNGGTTCGTCGCCGGGCTCCTCGTGCCCGCGCTTCTCTTCGGCATCGCCGGTTGGGAATCCGCTTGGTTGGGCCAACGCTCGCAATTCGGCCACTCCGGCGATCCTCGTTCCGAATACCTCCGCGCCGACAGCGTCGGCGAGGACTTCGCCTATGCCCGCGGTCTCCGACTCCCGCGCGGCACGGTCCACGGCTTGTCCGGTGTCGTCAACTGGCGCCAAAGCCTCCCCGAAGCCGAACGCGAAAAAATCTTCTACGGCCCCGGTTGCGAATGGCTCGAACACATCTGGCCCATGTCCAAGGTCCGCGGTCTCGCCGTGATCGCCTCCGCCTTCGATAGCCCGCGCGAATCCCAACTTTTCCAAAGCGAGGTCCTCTCCGGCGACCGCTACCGCTACATGCTCGTGCCGCAGGCTTGGGACTACTGGAATCTAGCGACCCAGCACGTCCTCGGCCAACGCTTCCTCAGCCGAAAAATCGAACCGGAGTTCGTCGTCTACACCAAGCTTCGTGAAGACGTTCTCTCCGCCCGCCCTCTCGATTTCTTCCCGGGCCTCGGCAGCAACATCGTCAGCACGTCCCTGTTCTCGCGTATGCCCATGCGCGAACTTTCCGACGGCCGGCGTTTCGTCGGTGTCGATCGCGGCACGGGCGAACTGGAGGTCCCTGCCACCAGCACCCGCGCCGGTGCCGAAGCTGTGATCAAGCGACACCCCGGCGCGAATCCCGCTCCCGTCCCCGTGCGTTTCGAAGTCTTCGCCGTTGAAGGTTCCGACCGCTATTCGCGTTGGACCGCCGACGCGCTTCTCCCCGAGGGCCAAGACGAACTCGTCCTTTCCACCGGCGAAATCGATTCGATGGGCCTGCCGCTCGTCCTGTCGGTGAGCGTTCCCGACGCCGCCGAGGGCCAGCTCGTAGCCGGCTGGCGCGCCCCTCAAATTTACTATACCCCCGACGATACTCCCGAGCCACCGCTTCTCCGCGCCGGCCTTCAGTCCCTCACGTTGATGGACCGCCGGCTCGGCGAGCAATTTCTCCCGGCGGCCCTGCACGATGCCGACATCTACTCCCAGAACGCCGTCATCGAAAATGGCCGGATTCGCTTCTTCTCCGGCGGCGAGATTTGGATCCGTTTGAACGGACTTTTCGACCACATCGAAATTTCCGGTGAATGCAACGACCCCGCCTACCAAAGCTGGCACACCCGCCTGAAGGTGGTGCACTATGTCGGCGGACGGTTTCAAATTTTCCACCCGCTCGCCGACCCCGACGCCGCCTCGACCCGCATCGTCATGCGCTCCTCCCAGCGCGACGGCTGGCTTGGTTTGCTCGCCGGTCAGGATCCCGGCACGGCGCCGTTTGTCGTCGGAATCGAATCCGCCGTCCGTCCCTGACGTCCGCAGTCGGAAAAACGCTCCCGCACGCCCGCGCGCCAAAACGACGGCGCGATTCCTCGACCGTCCGAATTGAATCCGGTTGTGCGAACGCCAGCCGGGATCCACTGTCCTCCTCCTTCACTCACATCCCGCCCCGCTTTCCTCGAACGCCATGTCCAAATCCGACGTCCTCCAACGCCTCAAAGCCGTCAAAGTCATCGCGCTCATCCGCGCCGACAGCTCCGACAGCCTCGTCGACTGCGCCAAGGCGCTTGCCGCCGGCGGGCTCAATGCCATCGAGCTTACCATGACCACGCCCGGCGCGATCGAGATGACCGCGAAGGTCTCGCGCGAACTCCCCGAACTTCTGCTCGGCCTCGGCACCGTGCTCGACGCCGAAACCGCCCGCGCCGGCATCGCCGCCGGAGCGAAATTCATCGTCACTCCCGCCGTTCGCCCCGCCGTCATCGAAGCCTGCCGCGCCGCCAACGTGCCGATCCTCTGCGGCGCTCTCACCCCCACCGAAGCGATCACCGCGTGGGAACTCGGTGCCGACGTCATCAAAATCTTCCCCGCCGAATTCTTCGGACCCGCCTACATCAAATCGCTCAAGGCTCCCTTCCCGCAGCTTCAACTTCTCCCCACCGGCGGCGTCACGCCGGAAACCGTCGGCGACTTTCTCAAGGCCGGCGCTTTCGCCACCGCCGCGGGCAGCGCACTCGTTTCCGCCGCCGCACTCAAGAATGGCGACTGGGCCGCGATCACCGCGCGCGCCCGCGAATTCGTGGCCGCCGCCAACGCGACGAAATAATTCTCGTGGGAGGGGCCTTGCGCCCCGACCGGATCGCGCTTTTGCGGCGCCTCACACGCTCAACGCGCACGCTTCCTCTTTTTCCGCGCGCGCTTTCGCCGGCGTCACGGCGGCGTGCAGCCTCATTCGGCTCGGGCGCTCGCCCGCCGCTAAATTCGTGTCGCTCATCCCGCACGCGTTGGCCTGCGCATAGCGCGGCAGCGACGCGCCGTCGCACCACAGGCCTTCGACCGTCGTGGTCGTCGGCACCTCCGCGGGCCCGAAAACGTTCTGCTGCATCAATCCCACCAGCATCTCCGCGGCGACTTCGCCCACGCGTTCATCGCGCTGGCGCACACCCGCGATGCACGGATCGGAATGTCCCGCGAAAACATCCACGAAGCCAAAATCGCGCGGCACCACCAAGCCCAGTTCGCCCAGCCGCTCGCCCAGCAGCGTATGCGAGCTCAGCAAAACTTCCGGACGCTGGCTTCGCACCCAGTTCTGCAGGCGCGCGCTGTCATGCTCGCTCGCACGTCCGTCCGCATCGGGCGCCCCGCAATAGAAAATCGACACGCGGTGCTGCGGCAGCAGCCGGTTCCGCTCCAGCACGAACGCCGTCGAGATCGCCAGGTCCACCGCCTCGTCCCAGATTTTCGGCAACACGAGTCCGATCCGCTCGTAGCCCAGCGCACGCACTTTATGCATCGCGGTGCGAATCGCCCCCAGTTGATCGCCCATCACGCGGTGCAGCGACGGCCTCGAGGGGAAGCAGCCGATCTTCACCGCACTCACGCGCGACCAATCGAACTCTCCCAGTTCATCCACGCCCGGCCGGTGCGACGCCAGTAACACCCCCGTGATCCCGCGATGAAAAAGCACGCTGCTCAACCGCCGCGCCGTCATGCCCGGTTCGCCCAACCAGAAATGCTCGAGCTGGTAGCCGAATTGCGCCGCTTTTCGCATCGCACCCGCATAATAGTGCGCGTCCGCCGGCAGGCTCTGCCAACCCCAACGGCTCTCCCAATTCGTGATGTAGGCGATCGTGTCGCGACGATCCGCGGCGACGCGGCCTTTGCGATACGCGACCAGCGCCTGCAAAGCCGGATCGCGGTGATAACCCATCTCCTTCGCAAGGGTTTGAATGCGTTTCCGCGTCGCTTCCGGAATCGTGGGACTGTTCCGCAGCGCAAGCGAAACGGTCGTGTTGTGCACGCCCGCGGCTCGCGCGATGTCGCACTGCGTGATGCGATGAGGGATCGAACAAGAAACACCCGGTTCAGGCGAAACGCTCATGGCTCGTTCCTTTCGTCGATCAAGTTCGCGTCGAAACGTCGCGACGACCCGGCCTCGTGGCTTCGACGGGAAGCCAACGGGCACCACGGAAGGAAGGGGAGCGGTCGTCCGGTTCTCCAGGCTCGTTCGCGGTTCGACATGAGGGGTCACAGCTTAAACGAACCACCGCGGAATTTCCGTTAAGCCACACTTCCGCTTCGTGGCGTGCCCTCGCTCGTCCCCTTCCCGCGCGGGGCTGCGTTTCCCCGCCCCACCCCGCCCGCACAACAAAAAAGCCGGCCCCCGAAAGGGCCGGCTTCGAGAAACAAACCAACTCGCTTAGAACGAGAACGTATTCGTCAGCATCCACTCCTGGACCGGCGAGATACGGACACCCGCCCAAGTCTGGCCGTCGGGCTGCACGGAGATCGGAATCAGATCCTCGCTCTTGCCGACGTTGTAGACGTTCAACTGGATGCGCCAGTTGATCTTGGAGGTCAGCTTGCGTTCGTAGCTGATCCACAGATCGAGCGCATCTTCCGACGGCCCATAGTAAGGCTTCGAGAGGTCGAAGGTCGCCAGACTCGGGTTGTTGGGATCGGGCAACACGGGGTAGCCGATCACCACCTTGTCCTGCCAGCGATAGCCAGCGCCCACGCCGATGCCGCGGAGGGTGCCGTCCGTGAACGAGTAGTTGGTGATGACGTTGTAGCGCCACTTGCGGAGTTCCGACGCCGCGGTGCCTTCCTGCAACTTCAACAGCGTGTATTGGCCGCGCCAGGGAGTCCAAGCGTTGCGCAATTCGTTCGCCGCCGAGTAGTCGGAGTTGAAGCGAACCAAGTCGCCACCGGGGCCCGCCATCACTTCGTCGATATAGTTGACCAGCTCGTCGAGGAGCGGGCCACCGACGTTCGTGCGAACCGCCTCCGTCTTCGCCGCGTTGAACGCGATGCGCCAGTTCGGCGTCGGGTTGGCGATGAACTCGAACTCATAGCCTTCGGACTGCGTGTCCGACGTGACCGCAAAGCCCTGCAGGAGCGGAGCCGTGCGATAGTCATACACACTCGCCGGATTCGGCTGGATCGGGTTGGCCTCATACTCGCCGCGCGTCTGCAGCGCGGACTCCGTCGTCGGGCCCACACCGTAGTTCCATGCCGCAAAGTAGCCCTTGGCGGAGAGCCATTTCTGCATGTTGTTCAGGGCGGTGATCGAAGCGTCGCGACGGGCGTTCGCCTCTTCCTGCGTTTCCAACTTCACCGCACCAGCCGGCAAGCGCGGATCGCCCGCCGGGATATTGCCCGACGCGATCGGGCGGCCATTGGCGCCGAGCCAGGCCGCATCCCATTGGTAACGCTGGCCGGTATACGGATCGCGCTGCGGCTGACCGGCCGAAGCCCAGTCGTAGAGCGACATGTAGTAGACCTTGATGTTACGCCAGTTCATGGCGTCGCGAATGGTCCCGTAGATGCCGCTGTTGTCGAAGCCCTGGATCGAGGAGCCCACGAAGCTGCTTTCGTATTTGATCGCGCGGAACGAATACTTGCCGTCCTTCGTGGAGAGCCAGATGCCGTAATCCTTCGTGCTGCCCGTCGGGTTGGCGATCGGCGTGCCGTAGATGTCGCGGCGGGTGTCGGTCACCTGGAAGTTGCTCGACTTGTTATACGACAGGCTGACATTGATCGGCAGGAAGTCGTTGTCGCCGAGTAGCTTGTTTAGGTGCACCACGAGGCCGCCCGAGGTCGAGTGATCCTTGAAGATCTGATTCTGCGGGAACGCATCGGGGAGGCGATAGACGTCGGGGTTGACGTTCAACGCACCGCGGTTGGCCTGCACCGGCTGCGCCGTCACGGCCTTGCCCTTCACTTCGTCGTAGCGCCAGCCGAGCGTCGGCACGATGGCGTCATTCCAAAGGAAGGCCTGCCACGAACCCGCGTAGGACTTCGTCTCGCGCAGGGTCTTGCCGGCCGCGGTGAGGAGGGCGAGGTTTTCGCCATTGTTGTAGCGCAGCAGCTCGTTGTGGAAGTTGCTGTTCCAGCCCACGTAGTTGGCGGGGTTGGAAACCTGCGTGAGCTGCGGGTAGGTCTCGCCCGTGTTCGGGTTGACCACCGGCGCGCCGTTGAAGAACGGCTGGAGGTTCGCCGGGACATTCCACGGATCGCTGATGTTCACGCCCGGCTGCGGACGCCAGGTCGACTCGAACTGGTAGATGTTGCCGTCCGGCAGATCGACGTCGGCAAGGATGCGCGAGATGCCCGCGCCGGACGCCGTGTTGGCATTGCTCAGCGTCGAGCCGAGATAGATGACCGCGACGGGCGGAAGATTGATCAGACCGTCGGGGCTGCCTTGGGTCTTGAAACGCGCGTAGTCCGTCGAGTTGGCATACATCTGCCAGCGGCGGTTCTCCGTGTAGTATTTCTCGCCGCTATACACACCGGTGAAGCGGTGCTTCCCGAGCAGCTTCGTGAGGAAGCTGCCTTCGTCGAAGAAGTCCGACGCGCGGAGTTCGCCGAACAGCGACCCGCGGATGTAGCGCCGATCGCTTTCGTAGGAACTGCCGCCGCCCGGACCGCCGGCCACGAACGGACGACCGAAGTTGGGATTCGCGACGTTCGCGTTGTTGGCGTTGTTCGGCCCGACGACGTAGTCCTGGAAGTTCTGCAGGACATCGATGTTGATGGCCGGATTGGTGATCAGGTTCTGGCCACCGCGTTTGTATTTCTGGCGGTCGTAGGTGAACTGCACCGCGACACGATCATCCCACAGCGTCTGGGAAACATCGATGTTGGCGGCATTCCACTTCTCGAACTGCGAGGCGGTCGGGCCGTCGAGCAGGTTGTTGTAGAAGTCGAACACCGTCGCGTCGCGCAGCGAGGCGTTGCGGTATTGGCCGTATTGATAGTTCGGCAAACGCGCGTTGGTCGCATACGAGCTCAAGCTCGTGAGGTTCGAGAACACGTCCGCATAGCGCTGGCCGACGAGGTTCACACCGGCGCCTTGGGGAACACCCGCGGTGTTCAACGCGCCCGTGTTAACGAAGCCGCCGTAGATGCGGTAGAGCTGGTTGCTCGCGCCATCCATAAACCAAACCGGCTGCTGCTGGTTGGCAAAGCCGCCCAGCCAGGGGTTGAAGGTCGAGGCCGAGGAACCGAGCACATAGCCGTTTTGCACGGAGAACTTGCTCATGCCGCCGTTGAGGCTGGTCAGGTCGACCGGACGGAACCACGGCGTGATGCGGTCTTCGGGCGGGATGATGCGCGGACGATTCGCCTCGATTTCGCCATGCTCGAACTTGGCCTTGATGCTCGTGCGGAACGAGCGGTCGCGGAAGAGCTGCGGTTCGAAACGGATCGCGCCAAAGATGCGGCGATCGTCCTGATACGCGGGCTCCTGCTGGAACTGCTGGTCGTTCCACAAGCCGTCGATGCGGACCGCCAGCACGTTGTCGATCAGCTCCTGGTTGATATCGACGCTCGAGCGCAGCGTGCCGTAGGAGCCGGTGCGAAGTTCAACCGAACCCATGTTCCGGAACTCGGCATTGCGCGTGGTCGCGTTCACGATACCAGCCGGGCTGCCCAAGCCGAAGAGGATCGCGTTCGGGCCGCGCTGCAGATCGATGCGATCGACATTGAACGAATCCCACGGGATGTCGGTGACGAAGAAGTCGCGGGTGTTGTCGGCCTGATCCAGACCGCGCACGCGATTGCTCACGCCGCCGGGCGTGCGAAGGCTTTCCGTGTCGTTGATGCTGGTGCCGTTGCCGAGACCGGCGTAAGTGCCGCGCGTGCCGGCGACTTCAGCGTTCGTCGTGTATTGAAGCAACGTGGCGGTGTTGGTCGCACCGACGTCGCGGAGGAATTCGGTCGTGACAACGGAGATCGCCGCACCGACATCGCGCAGGTTCGTGCGGATGCGGGTGCCGGCCAGAGTCTCCGTGGCCTGATAGCCGGTGTCTGTCTCCGCCCTTACTTCGAAGGGCGACAGTTGAATGATCTCGTCATCGGCCTCCACCCCGGCTGAAGCGGGTTGGGCGTATAGTCCCGGAACGACGGCGGAAGCCGTCAACGCCAGGACGCCTAGCGTATATCGTTTGTTCATGGTTTGGGTTATTAGTCAGGCCGACCCAAGCCATCCGGAGACGCACGATCGCCACAGGGGACGAGGGGCAAACCGAATGGACAGGGGTCCGCGGTGGGTCCGCGGATTTCGGCGCCCGTCTTGAAGCGTCGCCCACTTTCCCTTCGCAACAGGGCGTTCACTCTGACCTCAGAGTAGACGCACGAGATTTGCCCGCCCCCCGCCGACTCGGCCCGCCACCCCTTTCGCAAATCGACGTCGACTAATACCTCCAGCCAGAAAATGGCTCGACTCTCCCTCGCCCCCGGCAATTTCCTCCACCGTCCGCCGCGCGCCCGAACCCCATGCCGCACGCCCCCGAATCCGACCGTTGGTTCCGCGAGGAAGTCCAGGTTCACCAGGACTCGCTTCGCGCGTGGATCCGCGCCCGTTTTCCGGCTCTGAGCGACTGCGACAACATCGTGCAGGAATCGCTCACCCGCGTGTGGCGCGCCCGCGGCACGCAGGAAATCTCCGCGGCCCGCGCCATGCTCTACACGACGGCGCACAATCTCGCTGTCGACCAACTGCGCCGCCAGAAGATCGTGCCCATCGAAGCCATAACGGAATTGGCGGACCTGCCCGTCTACGAAGAAAGGCCCTCACCCGCCGAATCGACCGCGCTTCATCAGGAACTCGAACTTTTGACCCAAGCCATCCAATCGCTGCCCGAACGATGCCGCCAGGTGCTCACCTTGCGGAAAATCTACGGGCTTTCGCAGAAGGAAATCGCCGCGCAGCTCGGCATCAGCGAACACACCGTTGAAGCGCAGGTGGGCATCGGCATGCGCCGCTGCGCCGCCTACCTCGCCAGCCGGGGCCTCCCGTAAACCCGTGGAAACGCCCGATCCCAGCGCCACCCCCGCCGAACTCGCCGCCGCCGAATGGCTCTCGCGGCGCGACCGCGGACTTTCCGCCTCCGAGCAGGACGCCTATTTTCAATGGCTGCGCGAAGATCCCGCGCACGGCGCGGCCGTCGCCCGCCTCGAGGAAAGCTGGCGGCGCCTCGACGCACTGCGCCACTGGCGCCCGGCCCACAGCGCCCAGCCCAATCCCGATTTGCTCGCTCCGCGTCCGCGGCGCCGCTGGCTCGTGCCTTCCACGTTGGCCGCCGCCGCGGCGATCGTCTTGATCGCCTTCGTCTGTTGGCCGCGCCTCGCACCCGCTCCCGCCGCACCACGCGGCGCCGCCGTTCTTCACCCGGGACCCGAGCGCATGACGCTCGCCGACGGCTCCCTCGTCGAACTCAACTCCGGCGCCGAGATCGCCGTCGATTTCACCCCCGCCCGCCGTTCCGTTCGCCTCGTCCGCGGCCAGGCCCATTTCACCGTCGCCAAAGACACCGCGCGTCCCTTCGTCGTGTCCGCCGACACCTTCGAGGTTCGCGCCGTCGGCACCGCGTTCTCCGTTCTCGTCGACGATCACGCGCTTTCCGTCCTCGTGACCGAGGGCAAGGTGCAACTCGACGAACTCCGCCGCAGCACGTCCGATTCGTCGTCGCAAAAAGTCGCCGTCCCCCTCACCGCCGGCCAGGAAGCCGTCGTCCGCCTCGATCCCCGCGGCGATCCCGCCTCGCGCCTCCTCGTCCGTGAACTCACCCCCAGCGACGTCGAGACCGCCCTCGCCTGGCAGCGCATGCGTTTGGAATTCCTCGATCTCGCCCTCTCCGACGTCGTGCAGGAGTTCAATCGCTACAACAGCCGCAAACTCGTGATCGGCGACGACGACACCGCCGGCATCCGCATCGCGGGCAGCTTCCGCGCCGACAATGTCGAGGCCTTCGTTCGTCTGCTCGATGCCGGTTTCGACATCGACGCCCGCCCGAGGGGCGGCGAACTCGTCCTCACCCGCCGCCGCTAAACGCTTGGCTCTCGCCGTGGGACGGGTCCGCTCCACGCCCAGGGAAACGCCCGCTTCGCCGTCGCGCTCCACGTCGCCGCACCCAATTTTCTTTGCGCTTCGCCGTCCGCGTGGATTGCGTATCTCACCCGCGAAAATCGGCGCCGGTCCTCAACGCCGAACATCCTGCGGCATCGCTACGTTGAACCCATGTTGACCCCAAGAGCCTTCAGCCGCGCCCTCCTCGCACGGCTGCTACTCTGCCTCGTGATCGCATGGGGGTGGCTGGCCCCGCTCGAAGCCGCCACCGCCAACGGCGAAACGCAGTTCGACATCCCGCGCGGCGACGCCTCGCACACACTCCGCCTCTTCTCGCAACAAGCCGGCCTCCAAATCCTCTATCCGCCCGAACAGGTGCGCGGCGTCCGCACCCACGCCGTCCGCGGCACCTACCTTCCCCTTAACGCCCTCGAACTCATGCTCGAGGGCACGACGCTCTCCCTCGTTTTCGACGACGAGGCCGACGCCGTCGCGATCCGCGCGGTGCCCCTTCCTCCCCACCGCCGCCGCTCCGCTCCACGTCCTTCTTCAAACGCCGAGCCCGTCTCCGCACCCAACGACCAGATCGTCGTGCTCACACCGTTCGACGTGCGCAGCCAGGCCGACGTCGGCTACAAAGCCGCCAACACCTCCGCCGCCACCCGCATGGCCGTGCCGATCACCGACCTGCCGATGAGCGTCACGGTCTTCACCGAAGCGTTCATCGACGACCAAAAGGCCTACGATCTCTACGACATCGTCAAATGGGCCGCCGGCGTCCACCAGGACAACGTCTCCCCGCAAGGCTGGGCCCGCTACAATGTCCGCGGCTTCAGTTCCGCCGCCGCCATCCAGCGCAACGGCTTCGGCTCCTTCCGCTTCATCGACACGACCAATATCGCCCGCATCGAAGTCGTCAAAGGCCCCGCCTCCCTCTTCTACGGCCAGCTCAACCCCGGCGGTGTCATCAACTACATCACCAAACGCCCGGAAAACACCCGCTCGATCCGCGTCAGCGCCGGCCTCGGCGACCACGGTTTCGCCCGCGCCGTGATCGACGCCACCGGCCCGCTCCCGGGCACCGGCGAACAACTCCTCTATCGCGCGATCGCGATGACCGAAAGCATTCAACAATTCCAGGAGTTCAGCCACGGTCACAAATACCTCTTTGCTCCGAGCGCGACGTGGAAGATCTCCGAGCACACCGCGCTCACGCTCGAGTTCGAACACTTCGAGCGCCGCGAGGACATGATCACCGGCGGCGTGGTGCTCCGCTACGCCGACGGCATTCCCGGACGTCCCTACCCCGGCCTGCCGTGGGACTTCAGCTATGCCGGCGAAGGCGATTTCCAGAACTTCTCCTCGGACGCGTTCTCCGCCGAACTCACCACCCGCCTCGGCGAACACGTCAACATCCGCGCCGCCTACCTCGACGCTTGGTGGGATCAGGAATGGCGCGCCACCGGCCAGGGCGGCACCGGCCTCCTCGCGCAATCGTTCATCGACGCCTATTACCCGCCTTCGCGCGGTCTCACGTCCACCGACGCGATGTTCCGCCGCAACCGCTGGGAACACCAACGCGGCGGCGAGCGCACCGCCCAGATCGACGCCGTCACCAAGCTCGAACTGCGCGGAGTGAAAGTCGACTGGCTCATCGGCTATAAGCACAATTTCGACACCCACTTCCGCTCCGACCAGAAGAACAACCCCAACATCGCCGGCCATCCCGCCTATTTGAAACCTTGGGACCTGCGCGATCCCGGCACCTGGGACCGCACCGTCCCCTTCGGCGTCGATGCGCTCGTGCTCGCCGCCAGCAACCGCAGCTCGAGCACCAATTCCTCCCTCGCCAGCATCGTCTCCGCCACCGCCCTCGACGACCGTCTGAAGTTGCTCGGCGGATACGCCTGGCACCGCGTTGCCAACGATCCCACGCGCAACCTCCTCGGCGGCAGCGCCACGCCCGGATCCGTCCGGACCGCCGGCGTCCCTCAGGCCGGCGCACTCGTCGGGATTGCCCACGGCGTCTCCGCCTACGCCTCCTACAGCGAATCCTTCCTCGCCAACACCAACATGCTGCGCGTGAACAACGTTCCCAGCATCCCCGCCGCGCCCTCCGTCGGACGCGGCGTCGAGGCCGGCTTCAAGTTCGACGTGCTCGACGGCCGCGTCTCCGGCACCGCGTCCGTCTATCGTATCCGCGCCCACCCTACAGGTATCATCATCGTCACCACGGGCGTCGATCCGTCCGGCACCACACTCTTCAGCGACATTCAAGGCGGCTCCCAACTCAGCGAAGGCTTCGAGTTCGACCTGATCCTTTCGCCCTCTGAAAACTTTCAAATGATCGCGACTTTCAACCGCGGCGACGCGATCTACGAAAAACACCCGACCAATCCCGCGCTGAACCGCACGCCGCTCGTCGCCACCCCCGACAAGACCTTCAACCTCTGGGCGAAATACCTTTTCGTGAACGGTCCCTTGCACGGCTTCACCCTCGCCGGCGGCGCGAACTACGTCGGCAGCATGTCCTACGTCGGCAACAATCCCGCCGAACGCTTCCCCTCCTACTACACGCTCGACGCCACCATCGGCTACCGCTTCCGCGCCCTCGGCCGCCCGTGGGAAGCGGAATGCACCGTCAAGAACCTCACCGACGAACGCTACTACGCCTCCGCCACCAGTTGGGGTTTCCCACGCCACACCCTCCTCACGCTCACCACGCGCTTCTGAAAATCCGCGAGCAAGCGCCGAAACACGTTGTCACGCCGAAGCAACCGTTGCGCCCCTCGCGGCGGAATGGTTGACTCACCCTGAGTTCGCCGGCCTGTCAGGCGCGGCCGCCAAACGAACAATAGTCGTCGAGATCGAGGTAATCGAACCGCGTCTTGATGTCCTCGCGCTCCGGGTGAAGCCGCCGCATCGACTTCGCGAAATCCTCGAGCGTCTCGGCATCGCTGTCCACGGCTCGCTTGCATTGAAAGTCGCTCCAAGCCGCGATTTCCCACGGCTGCCGCTTGAATTTCGCGTGCGCCTCGATCCACGCGAGGACCTCGGCGTCGCCCCCGCCCTGCGCGATGAAGTGCTTGAGCTCGGCGTGGTCGATGCCGACGAAGCGGAGAAAGTGGCCGTTCATGCCCTCGGGACCGTCGTAGTAGTCCCCAAGTTTGCCGGCCAACGCCGCTCGCGCTTTGTCGATCAGCCGCGGAAGAATGACATATCCGCCGAGCCGAACATAGCAGCTCCGCGGCGGGCGTTGGGTGAGATCGCAGTTCATCGGGAATGTGTGAGGGTAGACCGGATTTCCTGCCATTCCGCGACACCGCACTCGACAAAGAGTTCAACTACGGCACCGCCCTCCTACGATATCACCGACCGGACGCTTACAAAAAAGGGTCAGCGCAGAGCTGACCCTTTGAAGCATCTCTGCGTCCGGCAACTAGAACTTCATCGTCGCAGAAAGGATGAACCTGCGGGGCGCCAGCAGATTGTAGCTGTTTCCATTGAACACCACTTCTCCTTGTTGCGTGGTGACCGTGTTGAAGGACGTGTAGCGCTTGAACTGTTCGTTCATGACGTTCTCCACGTTCAATTGGAAATCGACCTCTCGGTTGAACACCTTGGTGCGATAACCCGCGCTGAGCGCCAACAACGCGTATCCCTTGGTTTCCAATCGGGTAAACGAACTGGGGTCGTTCGCGATGCGTTGCTGATACGCGAGGTAGCGATCTCCCC
>JGI12420J12819_1000241_pt1 | contig 36071 bp, 31 predicted proteins | sample Passage237A_FD_12819 | JGI IMG/M metagenome (IMG submission 12819) | reverse complement strand
GAGTAGTGCTATTTCAACTTTATTTACCTTTGCACCAAATGTTACATTACCACAAAAGCAACGAGGAGTAGTGCTATTTCAACTTTATTTACCTTTGCACCCATCTATGCAACAAGTACAAAATCAATCCATCAGCCTGGACAAACTGGAAGTAGGTCGTAAAGGAATTATCTACGCCCATCAGGCTGGTAATCTGGAACAAATATTAATGGAAATGGGTTGCATACCAGGTGAGGAAATCTTAGTGGAAATGATTGCTCCACTGGGAGACCCTATGGCTGTAAGCATTGCTGGATATCGATTGGGCATCCGAAAAGCACACGCTGCTCAGATTGAAGTGAATTTACTTCCCTAACCTTTTTAGGCAAAAAGAATATGGAATGTCAGTTTACAAAACCTAGCCTACCACTTACATGTATTCCCTTACCCTTCCCAACCTTTTGAATCTTTCAAAAGTCTTATTGAGGGAAGAGCGCGATAAAAATCAAAAACTATATACTTAAAAAAACTCAAAGATGTAATGGGTAATCAATTCTAGATTGGAAGGCCGGTTTCTACCGGCTTTCTTTTTTTATATACCTATATTGGCTGCTTATTAATGCATATATACATTTTACGTAAGCGTACAGTTTCTCCCCTCCAAGCCAACTTCTTTTTTTAAAAATACATATAAAAACAGGGCTGATAAATTCCAATTTTCACAAAAAGGTTTTGAAAAAAGGTATATACACTCATTAAAACAGTTTACAATCCATTTACTACCTTTTACAATTTTCTCTTATTTTTTTTCAAATATTTAGCGGAAATTAGACGTCATAAAGAGTACAAGGAGTTCAAGTTATAAAAAAATGTGTTGCTCTTACCAAGCAACACATTCAAGAGATAAAATGGGTAACCAAAAAAACGATGTAATGGGTAATCAATTCTAGGTTCGAAGGCCGGTTTCTACCGGCTTTCTTCATTGTATGGCTATAAAGTTATACTATTAATTTGCTTTTAAAAATTTTTTTTAGCCTGTTCTCAAATTTTAATTCCCATCATATCAAAACTTTACGCCTACTCATCACGCATAGGTTTGATTTCCCCCGTTTCTCCATTAATATGCACGAGCAAATAAAACTCTCTGTGATGAGGGTTTTCCAGTAAGAATACATTTCCCCTCTTCCTGAGGATTATTTAATGGAATACAACGTATCGTAGCTTTGGTCAATTCTTTTATTTTTTCTTCTGTCTCTGAGGTTCCATCCCAATGCGCAGCAACAAAGCCACCCTTTTCATCTAAAGTATGCACAAAATCATCCCAAGTATCAACAGGTGTAGTGTGTGCTTCTCTATATTCCAGAGCTCTCTGGAAAAGGTTTTGCTGAATGGCATCCAGTGTTTGTACAATAACATCTTCCATTCTATCGAAAGAAACATTTTGTTTTTCTCCTGTATCTCTGCGTGCTAATTCAGCAAGATTTTGAGCAAAATCCCTAGCCCCGAGAGTAATCCGCAGAGGAACTCCCTGTAATTCATATTCTGCAAACTTCCATCCTGGACGAGTAGAATCATCATCATCAAACTTGGCTTTGACACCAAGCTTTTGAAGGGTTTTCACTAACTCTTTCCCTTTAGCCTGAATACTTTCTCTTATTGCTTCATCTTTACTGAAAATAGGAACAATGACTACCTGTAAAGGAGCAATTTTAGGTGGTAATACTAACCCTTTATCATCACTATGTGCCATTACCAGCGCTCCTATTAATCTTGTAGATACGCCCCATGATGTTGCCCATACATATTCTATGCTATTGTTACGATCCAAAAATTTCACATCAAATGCCTTAGCAAAATTTTGCCCCAGAAAATGAGAAGTACCAGCCTGTAAGGCTTTTCCATCCTGCATAAGCGCTTCGATACAATAGGTATCTTCTGCACCTGCAAATCTTTCCAAAGGCGTTTTTACCCCTCTTACTACAGGCAGAGCCATGTATTCTTCGGCAAAACGAGCATATACGTCCAGCATTTTCTGAGCTTCTTCTACGGCTTCTTCACGGGTAGCATGGGCTGTATGTCCTTCCTGCCATAAGAATTCAGTCGTCCTTAAAAACAACCGAGTACGCATTTCCCAACGAACCACATTAGCCCATTGATTAATCAGCAATGGTAAATCACGATACGACTGAATCCAATTTTTATAAGTACTCCATATAATGGTTTCAGAAGTTGGGCGTACAATAAGTTCTTCTTCAAGACGAGCTTCTGGATCAACAATTACGCCTGAACCATTAGGATCATTTTTTAAACGATAGTGCGTTACCACTGCGCATTCTTTAGCAAATCCTTCTACATGTGCAGCTTCTTTGCTTAAAAAGCTTTTAGGAATAAATAAAGGGAAATAGGCATTCTGATGGCCAGTTTCTTTAAACATGCGATCCAGCTGATCTCGCATGTTTTCCCATAAGCCAAATCCGTAAGGTTTAATTACCATACAACCTCTTACCGCCGAATAATCGGCTAACCCTCCTTTAAGAATTAAATCGTTATACCACTGGGCATAATCTTGTGCGCGTGTTGTTAATGTACTCATAAAATATCAATTCGGCATGGTTTTCGATTGGTGATTCTAATTGGCAGAATGCCGCAAATGTAGTAATTTCACAAAGTAATTTCAGCAAAAAACATAAGCCATGAAGCGTTTCATTTTTGCAGGTTTCGTTTTCTTCATCTTAGGATTGGGAAACTCATATGCACAAGGCAGTTATACAGACGATATATATTTCAACAGTTCAGATATTGAAAAATTGAAGGCTGAAGAAAAACGTCAACGTGAAGAAGTCCAAAGCAATCGTACTAGTGCACGTCAGAGTCAGGATTCCTATTACGAAGACGATTCCTATGCAAATGAAAGCTATGGCAGGGGGTATTATGATGATGATTATATAGACTATGAATACGATGACTATAGCTACTCCCGTAACATCAGACGCTTTAATTATGGCTTTTACAACATGGGATATTATAGTCCGTTTTACGATCCATTTTGGTACAACCCTACTTGGTATGATCCTTATTGGGGTTGGAGTCCCTGGGCTCGCCCCGGATTTACGGTTAGCTTTGGTGTAGGTCCATACTGGAATTCATATTGGGGCTGGCATACATGGTATGGTTATGCTCCTTTCCATAGCTTCTATTATTATCCTTGTTATGCAGGAATGTATGGAAGTCCTTATTACAGCGGTTATTGGAATGGATATTATGCCGGACTGCACCATGCGGGCTACTACCATAAACCCATTACCTACGGACCCAGAAATGCCACCAATTATGCCTACAATTCTGAAATTCGTCCTCACCCAAGTCGTGTAGCACCTGGTGCAGAAAGAACTTCTCCTGGAGCTTCTCCTCGTGCCAATATGAGAACTTCTCCTACTTCTGGCACCAATGTAAGGGAAAGCTCTATCAGAGATAGAGAACCTTCCAACAGAAACGTGGTGCCTACTCCTAGAACTCGTGAAAACACACGTGAGAACGCGGCTGAGACTCCATCTACCGGAAGTAACCCAAGAAACCGATTTATCAGAAATAATAATACTGAAAATGCGGCTCCTACTGAAAGAACGCCGCGAAATAACCGTATTAGCAACCCTACAAGAAATCAGGAGTATCAACAACCAAGAAGTACTCCTTCTCGTACCAGAGAAGTCAATCCTACGCCTTCTTCTACCCCGAGATCTACTCCTTCTAACTGGAATAACAATAGTAATCCAGCACCATCTAGACAAATGTCTTCACCTTCTATGGGCGCTCCTAGCAGAACTGTTTCGCCTGCCTTACCAGCTCCCAGAAGTGGCGGTGGTGGTGGAAGAGGAAGATAATAACCTTAATCTATCATCTAAAAGACCATGTCATACTCACATGGTCTTTTTTAAATTTCGGTATCATTTTTGCAACACACCTCAACATAAGAAAGAACTATTATTTATACAAAATCACAAGCAGCATGCATTTTTCAAAATCATTAACCGTTTTGTGTCTTAGTAGTTTTGTTGTTTCTCACGCATTAAAGGCACAAGATCACTACGATGCACTTAGATATTCCTATACCAGCCCTATGGGTACTGCGCGTTCGATGGGTTTTGGTAATGCCTTGGGATCTGTAGGCGGCGATTTTGCCACGTTAAGTGTAAACCCTGCGGGTATTGGTATTTACCGTACCTCTGAAGTTATGTTTACTCCTAGCCTAAAATTTAGTAGCGTACAAAGCAGTTATCTGGGGGCTACCAATACAGATCAGCATACTCGTTTCAACTTAAACAACCTAGGCATAGTATTTACTTATGCACAAAAAGGCAATCGCTACGATAAATCAAATTGGAAGGCTGTATCGGTAGGACTTGGATTTAATCGTATTGCTGATTTCAGCCGCAACTATTATTATAATGGTTTGATGAAAGGTGATGGAGATAATTACAGTAGCTTTAGTGAAATATTTGTGGATGACGCGAATCTCTATAATAATGTTACTACTCCCGGCAATCTGGGCTATCTTGGATATCAATCTTATCTCGTAGATTATGACCCCAATTATAACAGCTATTTTACCTATGCCGACTGGCGCACTGGCTTGAATCAGAAAAGATCGATGGAAGAGAGAGGAGGCATAAATGAAGTAGTACTTTCTTTGGGCGGAAACTATAAAGAAAAACTCATGCTGGGTGCCACATTAGGCATCCCGGTAATACGTTACAAAAGAGATGCATATTTTCAGGAAGATGATGCGTCAGGAGATCCCAATAATAGCTTTCATAGCTTTCGATATTCAGAAAGACTCAACACTTCCGGGGTTGGGGCCAATCTTAAACTTGGTGCCATCTATAAACCTTCCGATTATTTCAGAGCCGGTGTGGCCATACATACTCCCACTATATATGGCATGTCAGATATTTTCAATGAAAGTCTAACCGCCAATACTGAAGCTTATGCTGGCATCACAACCGTTAGCAATCCAGAAAACCGATTTAATTATACTTTATTTACTCCTTGGAAAGGTATTATAAGTGCTACGGCTATGCTGGGTAAATATGGATTTATTACGGTAGATTATGAATTTGTAGATTACAGTTCTGCTCGCTTTCGTTTCCAAAACAACTACAGAGAAAATGAAAGAGTTCGCAATCAGGATATTCGAAAAAATTACCAGTCAGCATCCAATTTTAGAGTAGGCATTGAAGGTAAACTTGATAATTTTCTGCTAAGAGGTGGTTTTGGTTACTATGGCAGCCCTTATAGTAGTCAACCCAATGGTAGCCGATACGATTATTCTGCCGGTGCTGGATATCGTTACAACAGCTTTTTTGCAGATATAGCATGGGTACAGTCGGTAGGAGACTCCTACGAAAAACCTTATACCCTGCTACCTCCAGTAACTACTCCTACTGCTACTTTATCAGGCAAGAGATCACAGATGGTGATTACCGTAGGCTGGAAAATGTAAAACATAGCTCCTTTCATATATCTAAGAGTCGCGTTATAGAAAATCAAATTCATAACACGACTCTATTTTTTTTTTAGTTTGTTAGCTTTTGTCCAGTTTGATGGGAAAACATTTCTGAATACTATCTTTGCGGTCATGCAAAAAATTTTGATTGCCAATCGTGGTGAAATTGCCATGCGCATCATGCGTACGGCTAGAGAAATGGGTATCCAAACGGTAGCTGTCTTTTCAGAAGCCGACCGAGATATGCCATTTGTACGTTATGCTGACGAAGCAGTATGCATTGGTCCTCCCCTTTCTGCTCAGAGCTATCTTAGAGCCGATAAGATTATTGCTGTGGCTAAAGAGACAGGGGCTGATGCTATACATCCTGGTTATGGTTTTCTGAGTGAAAGGGCGGAGTTTGCAGCTGCCTGTGAAGAAGCTGGCATTACTTTTATAGGTCCTTCTTCCAGAAGCATTGAAATGATGGGAAGTAAAATTGCAGCCAAACAGGCTGCGAAAAAATTCAATGTACCCATGGTTCCCGGTACGGAAGATCCCATACAAACCTTGGAAGAAGCCATTGAAATTGCTAATCGTATTGGCTACCCGGTGCTCATTAAAGCTTCAGCAGGTGGAGGAGGGAAAGGTATGCGTGTGGTGACTGACGAAGCTTCATTGGCTGAACAGATGCGTACCGCAAAAAGTGAAGCGCTTAGTGCATTTGGAGACGATGCGGTATTTATGGAAAAATATGTAGCCGCTCCAAGGCATGTGGAAATACAAATCTTAGGTGACCAGCACGGCAATTATGTCTATCTATTTGAGAGAGAATGTTCCATTCAACGCCGCCACCAAAAACTAATTGAAGAAGCCCCTTCCTCTTGCCTTACACCTGATATCAGGAAAGCCATGGGAGAAAGTGCTGTGGCTGTAGCCCAGAGTTGTAAATATCATGGTGCCGGCACAGTAGAATTTCTTGTAGATGAAAATCTGAATTTTTATTTTCTGGAAATGAATACCCGTTTGCAGGTAGAACACTGTGTGACGGAAATGATCACGGGTATAGACCTCGTTAGAGAACAAATTAAAATAGCCAGAGGTGAAAAACTATCCTTTTCTCAGGAAGATCTACGCATTCAGGGGCATGCTATTGAACTCAGAGTATGTGCAGAAGATCCTTTAAACAATTTCCTGCCTGATACTGGCACACTCAAAATTTATCAGCCACCCAAGGGTCCAGGTGTACGCATAGATGATGGTTATGAAGAAGGCATGGAAATCCCCGTTTTCTATGACCCCATGATTGCCAAACTTATTGTGCATGCAGCTAGCAGAGATGAAGCGATAGCAAGACTATGCAGAGCGGTAGATGAATATTACATACAGGGCATACATACCACGCTTAGTTTTGGTAAATGGGCTGTACAAACAGAGCCATTCCGTTCGGGAAATTTTGATACAAAATTTATCGAAAGATATTTCAAGCCTGAATACCTGCAAGAATCTTCTGAAGAAGAAGCAGCTGTGGCAGCCCTGTTAGCTACTACTCTTTGGGATAGAGAAAAAGGCAAACAAAATCAGACGGTAAAAGCGCCCCAGCATCAATCTCTATCAGCTTGGAAAATGAATCGGAGAAAATAAAAAATCTGCTTTCCTCTATAACGATAATAAATAAACGGGTTGCAACTATTGCTGCAGCCCGTTTTTACTGAAAGTATTATGATTCCTTTTTAGGACTATTAGTAAAGTTTACTTTTTTAAGAATGGGAGCTTTGATATAGGTAATCCATACTACAAGTAAGGTGATGCAACCTCCCATGATCACAGCAGGTACAGCACCTAAAAAACGGGCGGCCACCCCACTTTCTAAGGCTCCTAACTCATTCGATGAACTAATAAACATGGTATTTACAGCCGCAACTCTTCCCCGCATAGCATCGGGTGTATGCATTTGAAGAATGGTACCTCGGATTACTACACTTACTGCATCAAACATTCCTCCCATCCACAGCATCATAAACGACAATAAGAATATATCCGAAAATCCAAAAATAATTGTTGACAAGCCAAACCCGGCTACACATACCAGCATTTTAATACCTGCTTTTGTTTTAATAGGAACCCATGACAAAAGCAATAAAGTAGAAATTGCACCAATACCCGGAGCTGCACGCAGCCAGCCATACCCTACTTCTCCCACTTGTAAAATATCATCTGCGAAAACAGGCAATAATGCTTCCGGTCCTCCAAATAAAACGGCAAACATATCTAAAGCGAGGACAGCTAATATTATTTCTGTTTTAAACACAAACCTTATTCCCTCCAGTAAACTTTTAAAAATGGGTTCTTTTTCTTTTTTGAGAATGGGTTGCCGCGGAATGGAAAGCATGAAAAACAATGCTATAAACTGTAATAACCATACACAGCTTAAGCTGAGCGTATAATTTAGCCAAGAAATAATAAACCCACCCAAAAGAGGCCCACACACTACTCCTATCTGCCAGGCTAATCCTGTCCATGTAGTAGCATTAGGATATAGTTTTCTTGGAACCAAAAGTCCAATCATGGAAAAAGAAGAAGGACCCAAAAAGGCACGAATTACTCCACCAATAAAAACACAAGAATAAACACCCCATAAAGTAAGGGAGGTACCTAAATAATTCAAACTAACCTCAGATGAAAGCAACATAAAGGCTCCTGATAGAAATAGATAACTCACATTACAGAGTAGAAGCAGATTTCGCTTTTCAGACTGATCTACGAAATGCCCTGAGAAAAAAGAACAAATAATGGCGGGAATTACTTCTGCTAGTCCAATTAATCCAAGTGATAAAGGGTCTTTTGTGAGTTGATATACCCAATAACTGACTATAGTAAGTTGCATATTCAATGCAAAGACCAGAAGTACCCGGAAAGTGAGATATCTCCGAAAGACTGCATAATGCAGTACCTTATTCTTAATGAGAAACCGTATGGAGTATCGCAAGTTTTTCCGTCAAAATTACCTATTTCAGCAAAAGAAAACATGGATTTCCATCTCTTAAAACCTTGCTAAAATATCTTATAAGTAGATGAATAAAGGATAATTAATAAGATATTTACCAGAAAAGAAAGATTAGCAGGCAAACATCCTTTACATTTGCGTATATGCAATTGGGTTCGCTCATCCAAATCAGTTTACTCCAGGCTTTTCAGGAATTAAAGACGAATAAGCTGCGGACCTTTTTGTCGTTGCTGGGGGTGACTATCGGTATATTTTGCATTATTGCAGTGCTCACATTAGTAGATAGTTTAAAAGCAAACATTGAAAAAAGCATGTCGGGTTTGGGCAATGACATATTATATATCAATAAAAAACCTTGGGTACCTGAAGAAACAGAATATAAGTGGTGGGAATATCTGCAAAGAAAACCTATGACAGAAAGAGAATTGCAGGCTATTAGCCAAGTACCTGGTGTACAACATGCCACCATCACCTATACTACTGGTATTACTGCTAAATATCATGATATTGAGCTTTCTGGTGTATCGGGCTATGCAGTAGCGCAGTATTTCGATCAGATACAACAAATTGAAATTTCCGACGGTCGGTATTTGAGCAATAGTGAAATTGCAGGCGGTACACCATCCTGTGTTTTAGGATCTGAAATCAGCAATTATTTTTTTGGATCCGGGGTTTCTCCTATTGGAAAGTCTATCAGCTTTTTTGGGAAAAAGTTTGTAGTTGTGGGTGTTCTCAAAAAAATGGGACGGAATATGGCAGGGTTAGACTTTGATAATGCTGTTTTTTATCCCTATAAAATAGCTAAAACAGTTAGGAATCTAGCAGCTATAGACTGGAGTACCGATCCTCTCATCATGGTCAAGGCGGCAGAAAATCAGGATATCCATCATTTAAAAGACGAAATAGAGGGCAAGCTCAGAACCTTACGAAAGGTAGCACCCGGAGCAAAAAATGATTTTGCAATCAATCAGCTTAGTCAAATATCTTCAAGAATTGATATGCTCTTTGGGACAGTGAATGTTGTAGGCTGGGTAATTGCTGGATTTTCCTTAATTGTAGGAGGTTTTGGGATTGCCAACATTATGTTTGTTTCTGTAAAAGAACGAATAAAAATAATAGGTTTAAAAAAAGCTATCGGTGCCCGACCTTGGAGTATTATGATGGAGTTTTTAACAGAGTCGGTAACCCTTTGTCTGATAGGAGGTATCCTAGGTATGTTATTGGTTATTTTACTTAGTCTCGCCGTAAATTATGGTACCGAATTCCCTATTACATTCAGCATTCAGAACTTCTTATTAGGATTGGGAATCTCTACTTTAACTGGAATTTTGTCGGGAATAATTCCTGCTCGCTCGGCATCTAAACTGGATCCTGTAGTGGCCATACGCTCCTAATTTTTTTTACAGGTATTACCCGTATAGGATTTACCTCATTTTCTAGGTACAAATACCTATAAAAATGCGGATAAGTCTATATTGTCTTCCTATGAGTTTTGTGTTCACTTTGCACAAAACAACATACTATGAAAAGAATAGCATTTTTTCTGTTACTCTCCTCCATCACAATTTTCTCCTGTAAAAAGGATAGCAAAAATGACGGGGGGACAGGTGGTGGTGGCGGCGGTTCTACCACACCTAAAGCAGCTTCTGGCACATTTATTATTGATGGAACTGTCTACACCCCCGGAACAATCCAAGCTAAGCCTGAGGGTGAAGAATATATCATACAAGGTTTAGCATCCAATGGAGGTGTAGGGTTCTTACAAGTTAGATTGGGTGGTGGAAAGCCTGAAAACAGTGGCACATATCCCCTAGAAGCCAGCAAACCTACATCTGGATCTTTTGAGCCCACTAGTGAAGGCAAGTCTTCTATTTATACTTGGGGTACAAATGATGGCGGCATGGCCTGGTCCACAGACGCAACAACTGGAAATACCATAGTAACAGTAGACGACAATAAAATTACAGTAGTTATTAACGATGCTGTTATTAAACGAGGATTAGAAGACCAGTCTCATACTGTTTCTGTAAACTTTACAGCAGAAATGGAGTAAGTAAGCATAGGCATTTCATTATAAGTAAATGGAGGGGGCTGTCTCATTGCTGAGGCAGTCCTTTTCCATTTTAGGAGCATATAGCGAGCACATATAGCAAATGGGTAGTCTGCATGGCAAATATCAGCTTCCAATGCTGTAGTACTACAAATCCCTTGCACCTTTTCCTTTTCTGTGATTTTACATAACTTTAGTAAAACTACATATAGCCATTTATCCAAAAATTATGTCTTTCCCAAAGCGTATTACAAACTTTATCCAGTCCCAAAAAGCAGCCACAGTATGTTGTGTGTCGGCAGATGGACCTTATTGTTTTAATTGTTATTATGTTTTTGATGCAGAAAATGGCTGGATTATTTACAAATCGGGCTTGCAGACCAAACATGAAAAATTGCTACAAGAAAACGCTCAGGTTGCAGGTACTATTATTCCAGAAAAAATTGAATTAAATACCCTTCAGGGGGTACAGTTTGAAGGCATTCAGTTAGATGCTGGCATTGATACACTCATGAAAGCATCTACACTTTATTATCTCAAGTATCCATTTGCAGTAGCAGTTCCTGGCAACATCAAAATACTTTCTCTAGATCGAATAAAATATACTGACAACACTTTAGGATTCGGACATAAAGAGCATTGGGAAAGAGAAAAAGTTTAGCTATATCTTATTCATTGAGACATCCCATTTAAGCATACCTGTAGCTAGATATTGCCATCTATCCCTATTGGGCAGCATACATTCCAGCCCAATTTCGAATTATCTGCATACCATGTGAGGTACCTACAGATTCAGGATGGAATTGAATACCCACACATGGATACTCAGTATGAGCAAGACCCATTACTACTCCATCCTTTGTATGTGCGGTAATTTCCAAATTACTTGAGGACGACATATCCAATGCCAATGAGTGGTATCTCATGGCTATGAAAGGAGAAGGGATATTTTTAAATAATGAAGAGTGCTGATGGTAAATCTCACTGGTTTTACCATGCATAGGTATGGGTGCATGAATCAATGTAGCACCAAAAAACATACCTATGGCCTGGTGTCCCAGACAAACCCCCAGGATAGGAGTGGTTGTATGAAAAGCTTCTATGACCTGCATGCATATACCTGCCTGAAGCGGGGTTTCTGGTCCAGGAGAAATGATAATTCTACTTGGGGCTAATTGTTTCAATTCTTCTACGGTAATTTCATCATTACGATAGATGGTACACTCGTGTCCCGTGAGTAGTAGATAGTGATGTAAAATCCGCGTGAAAGAATCATAATTATCTAAAAGCACCCACATAAGCCTTCAAAAGTGAATTTGTTTGGTCAAAATATTCTTCCATGGCCGGAAAAAGGTCTTTAAGCAGTGGAATGAGTTTTCCTAACCATGCTGATAATTCCGGGATTAAATTCATCAGGTAGGGGTAAAGCCGGGATTCATTACGTGTGGTTTCTGGAATAATTTTTATTTGATCACCCAGCCAGAGTAAAGAGCTCCATATAATCATTGCAATAGCTGCATATACAATGGCTCCTAAAAGTTTATTGAGCCAACCCAGCGCAAAAAAACTCAATGTAGAGCTAATTGCTTTTCCGAGCATACGGACAGCAGCCATTATTCCCAGGAATAATAACACATAAGTAACTGGCAATACCCATTGTTTGGTAACCCAACCTTTTTCCAGCAACCATACCGAAAGATCTGTAGAGAGTTTCAGGCAGCAAAACACGGCTACCAATATGGCGATGATACTGAAAAAAGCCATCATAATTCCCTTTGTCCATCCGCGTATAGCGAATAGCAACATAAGGATTATGGTTATCAGATCAAGCATAGGCAGCCGTGCAATAGATCATTATTTTTTCAGATTAGCTGAGTAATGACTTCACCATAGCAGAAATAGCTTTACCATCTGCTCTGCCTGCTAATGCTTTCGTAGCAGCTCCCATCACCTTGCCCATCTCGGCAGGAGTAGTTACGCCCAGTTCCGCAATTAGCTTTTGCAATTCCTGTTTTAATTCTTCTTCAGATAATTGGGCAGGGAGAAATTTTTCGATAATAGCCAGTTCTTCTTTTTCTTTTTCAGCTAGGTCATTTCTGTTTTGTTGTATATATATATCCAAAGAATCCCTGCGTTGTTTGGCCAGCTTTTGCAGCATTATTATCTCATCCTGTTCAGATATTTCAGCCCCTGAACCAGAGGTTTTCTCCAACAATATGGCAGCTTTTATAGCTCTAAGGGTGCGTAATGCGGCTTCATCTTTAGCACGCATTGCCTCCTTAATTTGTTCCATTACTTTAGTTTCCAAAGACATAATTAAACATTTTTAAACGTTTTCAAATAACAATATCAGGATTGAGAAGTGTTCAGTGCTTCTGTAGCTTTTTTATGAAACTCTTTGGCGAAAGCCCTGATTTCTTCAGTAAGCGATTCATTTTTTACAGCCCTGAAATACGTATCTGCCATTCCCATAAAGCTTTGAAAGAAAAAATCATTCATTTCATCTACACGCATATTTTTGGTCCAGAGGTCTATACGAAGTGCTGCTTTTTCATTACCATCCCATAGACCTAGCAACAAAGATTTTGCTTCCTGCGGGTCATCCACCCCCCCTCCGGGAGCTGACCAGGAAATTGTATCAGGCATTTTATCCTGATCTAAAGTCACATTAATATGAATTGAAGAAGTATTAGCCATAGCAAATGATTTATGGATGCAAAATACGGGGTTTGTGCTTAATTAACAGGTATTCTCTGGAGAAACTGTCTGCGGGTGCCTAGGAACACCATTTATCCAGTTGTTTTACACAAGCCTGGATATCTTTGGGCAATGGGGAGATTATGTGTATGTGTTCTCCGGAAATCTTTTGAAAACTGAGGCTGAAAGCATGTAATGCCAATCTGCTTAAAAGTGGTTTTTCTTCTGCATTCAGGGAAAGTTTATATCCTCTTTTAATAGAAGAAAGAAAAAGCGGTTTATCTGAGCCGTACAACTCGTCACAAAGAATGGGGTGTCCCAATGACTGCATGTGAACACGAATCTGGTGTGTACGTCCTGTATATATTCTAAATTGTACCAGAGCGTAGAGTGGCCATTGTTTCAGCACATTATATGTTGTATGAGAAGGCTTTCCATGTTTGGATATCACCATTTTCCCGGCTACTGTGGGGTGATGGGCAATGGCTTCACGTATTTCTCCCGACTCAGGGAAAAGTTTTCCTGAAACTATTCCTTGATAATATTTTTCTACTGTATGTTCTTGAAATTGTAAGGAAAGATGTCGATGCGCCTCTTCATTTTTTGCAAAGCACACCAATCCTGAGGTTTGTTTATCTATTCGATGTGCCACCCATAGCTTTTGTTTGAGCTGTTGGGTTAGCAATTGTGTTAGGTCGGTATGACTGTCAGTTCTATCGGGAATCACAGTGATCCCGGCAGGTTTATCTACCACCACAAAATCATCATCTTCATATAAAATAGCCAGTTTCATAGGACTCGTTTTCTATTTTCTAAAGTAAGCAGCAAGGCATTTATTTTCTTCCTCTCTCATCTTTTCTTGAGCGGTTTTGGATTTATCTTGAAAACCGCACAGATGTAATACACCGTGAAAAATTACTCGATGTAGTTCTTCGTTATAATTAGCAGCATATCGTTGTGCATTTTCATGAACTCTATCTATACTTATATAGATTTCTCCCTGCAATTCTTTATCGGAGGCGCTTAGATCAAATGTAATAATATCTGTGTAGGTATCATGTTGGAGGAATTGCTGATTGATTTCCAATAGATATTCATCTGAGCAAAAGATATAATCAATCTTAACCTTAGCTATTTTTCGATAATCCTGAATAAGGGTATGCAAAAAGGCAGATAGTTTTCTCCTGTCTTTCAACCCTGATTTTACATTATGATCATGAAACGCAATAGCCATACAGACTGGACTGAAGCTGGAACAAAAAGGTGTACAATCTTAAAGTCAATAAAAGACACGGGGTTATTTAACCCCGTGCATCAGTTTGTTTAATGGTTTAGAAAATATAACCAGCAGTAATCCTATACCTACGGTGATATAACCCATTTTACTATAGATATCTACATACTGTGCCAGACTTTCTGCGGGCGAAATCATAGCTCCATCATCTCCATGTGAAGCACCGGTAAGCTGTGCCAGCAAGGCAGCCACATAATTGGCTCCGGCAATAGAAAGGAACCATGCGCCCATTACAGTACCTGTCATTGATTTAGGAGCAAGCTTGGTAACCATGGAAAGTCCGATAGGTGACAAGAATAACTCCCCTGTAGTATGCAACATGTATAGCAAGGCAAGGGTAAATAAAGGTACTCTAAAAGCTTCATCTACAAACTGGTTTCCCAGAAGAATTACTAGATAACCCAATCCTAATTGAACAATACCCAATCCAAACTTCATGGGGATATTGGGGTTTTTACCCATTTTAGATAGTTTGATCCACATTACAGAGAAGATACTTCCGAACAATAAAATGTATAATGGATTGAAGAATTGCGTAGTGGCTGCACCAATTTCTGTCCCAAATACTTCACGATTCACATTGCGATCTGCAAATAATGTGAGGGAAGATCCAGCCTGCTCAAAGCAGGCCCAGAAAACAATATTGAAAAGCATCAGCAGGATGAGGATAAGCATTCTATCGCGCAAAATTTTATCTCCTTTGAAACTTGCCGAAAGCAATACATACAGAACATACACAGCTGTAGCAAGCAGTAAGTATCCTACCACATCGCTATAACGAAGTAAAGCATAGAATACGGGTATAACAGCTAGGGTTCCTAAAATAGTAATATGAAAGCGATTAAGTGGCCCAACAACGGGTTTGAAAAGTTTTTCTCTATCGGGAGGCAATCCGTGGCCTTCATAGTGTTTTTGCCCAAACATAAAGATGATGGCACCCAGCACCATACCAATACCTGCCAGTAAGAATCCCATATCGTAGCCATAGCGGTGACCCACTTCAGCCACTACTGTGGTAGCTAAGAAAGCTCCTAGATTGATACCTATATAAAATATAGTAAATCCTGAATCTCGCCGTGGATCACCATCGGGGTACAAACGTCCAACAATACTAGATATATTAGCTTTAAAGTATCCGTTACCGGAAATTATTACTGCCATACCCATCAGGAGCCAGAATTCATTTCCACCCAGAATCATAAACTCACCAATGGCCATAAGAATTCCCCCCAGTATGACTGCATAGCGATAACCTAAAATATTATCCGCTATTTTCCCACCAAGAACCGTAACTGCATATACTAAAGAAGTATATGCCCCATATAGCACATAAGAATCTGCATCAGATTTCATTAAGGTTTTTGTCAGGTACAGAATGAGTAGGGCGCGCATACCATAATAGCAAAAACGCTCCCACATTTCAGCAAAAAAGAGCCAATACAGTCCTTTAGGGTGTCCTTTTTGTACTTCAGTCATAACTTATTTTACCGTTGGTTTAAAAATCGGATTTTGAAAGATAGTAAAAACAATTTCTCAGAAACAAGGATTTAGCTAAAATCCCCCCGAACAGGGGCATGTTTACCTCAGATTTTTTTCACGCATAATACCATTTAACCATCTTAACAGCATAAAAGCAAGGCCTGCTGACAATAATAGTAAAAGGCAATTCACTAAAAAGAAATCTCCTTTATCTTCATAATCATACCACATACTGGCCAGTACGCCCGACATTTTATTTCCGATGGAAGTAGAGAGGAAAAATCCGCCCATCATTAATGCTGTAAGTCGGGGTGGACTCAGCTTAGAAACCAGAGAGAGCCCCATCGGACTTAATAGAAGTTCCCCCACGGTGATCACCCCATAACAGCCCACCAGCCACCATGGTGATACTTTTACAGCGCCATTATCCCCAGCATATACAGCCCAAACCATGACAAGAGTGGAAAGCCCTGAGATAAGCAATCCAATAGCAATTTTGGTAGCCGTAGTAGGTTCCTTTCCTCTTCGATTTAGCCAGGCAAAAAATGCCACGAGTAGTGGTGTAAGGATAACTACCCATGCCGGATTGACCGACTGAAATAGCTCAGTACTAATGAGAAACACATTGGGTTTTTCTTTGGGAATCTGATTTTCAGGAATATTATTGAAGTACACATCATGTCCATAGGTTTTGAGTACTGCTCCATTTTCCTTTATTGCCCTAAACTGATGGTCATATTTAGGAACAGAATCAAGATTAGTAGAGATAGTTTCTACCTGATACAGAAAGCGAGTAGGTTTTTCCAATACAGCAGGGACTTCCCGGTCGGTATAGTATTTAGCCCATCTGGTAAGGGCAGTACCATTTTGTTTGAATACAGCCCAGAATGTAGCGCTTAGTGCAAAGATCACGAGAAGCGCAGCTATAGGTCTTTTATCTGTAGCGTTGGCTCGTGTCCATAAGGAAATATAAAAGATTACCACAGGAATAGCTGCCGCAATAAAAGCATCTGTACTATTACTACCAAAGATATTTTCAACACCAAATAAGTATTGTGGTAAAATCCATCCCAGAATACCAGCAACAATGGCTGGTAGGAATACTCCACCAAATACTTTAGCCATACTAGCATCTTCTTTTTCTACAGGCTTTAATACATCTGCATGGCGAATATGTTTTAATCCAATAGTAAAGACAATAAGCCCAATAAACATACCTATCCCAGCAGTCATAAAGGCAGCCGACCAGCTATATTTATTACGCATAAATGCAGCAAGAATAGGAGCCAGAAAAGCTCCAATATTAATGCCCATGTAAAAGATATTATATCCTGAATCTTTTTGGCTTTTATACTCTGGCTGGGAATATAAATTTCCTAAAAGAGTAGAAATATTGGGTTTAAAAAATCCATTTCCAATTACAATCAGTGCAATGGATATATAAAACGCGGTAAACCCAGGTAACGCCAAACCAAGATAGCCTAAGCCCATGAGAGTACCGCCAATATATACTGATTTGACATAACCTAATTTACGATCTGCTAAAAACCCCCCAAGAAAAGGAGTGAGGTAGGTAAAAGCAATAAAAGTTCCAAAAATATCATCGGCCCTTCTGTCTGCAATAGCCAAACCCTGATTTACATCAATCATGTACAATACAAAAATGGCGAGCATAAGATAGTAGCCAAATCGCTCCCACATTTCCGTAAAAAAGAGGAATGGTAACCCCGTAGGGTGCTTTCTTTGATTTTGTCCTGTCATGTTTAAAATTCCTTAGATGCCGTAAGATAAAATAAACCCACAAATAAAACAGAAATTTCGAATTATAAATACCCCATTAGAAGTATTAAATACTCAATAACTTATACTACCTTGCAGAAAAATTTTTCAACTATGACACACATTAACCTTACCAGCTATTTGAAACGAAGCCATCAGTTAGCGACTATTGGGTTGAAGATGGCAACAGTTGCTGCTGGCATGATTTTATGTAGCAAACCATCCCATGCTCAGAGTGGTTCTGACCAAAGTTTTAATGCCAATCATGTTAAAATAAATGTTATGGCATTAGGTGTAAAAAACTTTTCATTACAGTACGAAAGAGGATTAGGGCCCAAAACCTCTGTCGCTTTAGGCGTGAGATTACAACCTAAAGGGGCTCTCCCGTTTCAGAGTACTTTTAAACGTTTAATGGAAAGTTCAGATGATGCAGCAGGAGAAAACAATGCCGGTGCTGATTTTGCCAACAATGCCAAAATGGGGAACTGGGCTATTACTCCTGAATTTAGATATTATTTAGGAAAGAAACCACATAGTGGATTTTATTTTGCTCCTTTCATTCGTATAGCTAGTTACTCCTTAGATTGGGTTTACCAATACCATGAAAGCACTGGTAGTTCGATAGATGTAGATTTAAAAGGTAAAATGACCACCTTTGGTGGAGGATTGCTTTTAGGTACTAAATGGAATCTGGGCAAGAATATTACTTTAGACTGGTGGATTATTGGACCTTCCATTAGTTCTGCTAAAGTAAGCTTAGAAAGTAACACAGATCTTTCGAGCTTAAGCCAGGCAGATAGAGATGAACTTAACCAGTCTCTTCAGGATATTAAATTCCCTGGTGGATCCATAACTTCAGAAGTAAGAGCCGATGGTGTAACTGCTAAAGGTAATTTTGTTATTCCAGGACTTCGTACTGGAATATGTATCGGCTATACTTTCTAAAAAACTATAGTTGCGAATAAAAAGAGGTTGCCAATTAGCAACCTCTTTTTTTATAAATATTTATAGCAATAAACCTGAAAATATCTCTTCTAAACGAGCTAAGGCATTCCTTTTCTATATTACTCTAGCGGGCTGTACATCGGGCTGAGCATAAAACTCTTTAAGCGTAATCATCCTACTTTGTTCGGGATCCCATATTTTCAGACGTAAGCAGGCCACAATATCTGAAAAAGATAAGGAAGTAGTTTTAGCCTGCTGTAACTCTGGTATGGCCTCCATGGTTTCTTTGAGTCGATAAAAAGGCACTCTTGCATTTAGATGGTGAATATGATGGTATCCAATATTTCCCGTAACCCAGTTCATTAATGGCGACATAAGCATATAGCTGGAGGATTCCAATGCTGCTTTTTCATAGGCCCAATCTTTATTCGCTGCAAAAACCACGCCGGGGAAATTATGCTGTGCATAAAACAGATAGGCACCCAGAGCACATGCCAGGAAAAAAGGTATAAAAAACAATAAAAGCCATAATAACCAGCCTCCGAATATCCAAACCAAAACAGAGGCAGCCACATGTATGATAACAGCCACCAGCGAATCCCAATGACGCTTAGGTGTGCTCAAAAATGAACTCAGACACATACCATATAGGAACATAGTTCCATAGGCAAATAAAATAGTTAGCGGATGTCTTACCATAAGATACTCCATACGCTCCTTGCGAGACATCATTTTATATTTCTGTCTGGTAACTATAGGGTATGAGCCAATACTGGCACTAAACAATTTTGAATTGTGCTTGTGATGATAATCATGGGAGCGCTTCCAAATGCTTTGGGGCGCAAGGATATATACGCCAAAGGCTGTCATGATATAATCCGCAACCTTTGATTTAGTTAATATAGAATGATGTTGAAAATCGTGATAAATCACGAATAATCTTACTAATACGAGGCCATAAGCAACGCTAGCTGGAATTCGTATCCAAAGCGATGGCGCCCAAATTATGAGACAAACTAAAAGAGCAGCTATACCCAATGTAGATAACAAATAGTACCAGCTTTTTTCCCGGTGTTCTTTTGCAAATGGCTTAGTAGCCAATATTAATTCTTTTCCTGTACGCATTTCAAATTTCAACTTATATTTTTTGTGTGGCTGTTCGTTTATGTTTCCATCTTTTATGTGACCAAAGCCATATGGCGGGGTTTGCAATAATATCTTTTTCCAGACGGCGGGTATGCAAGGCCGAAATCTCACCATCATCCATACCTGCTGGATTTTCTACCAATAATTCTGCATGTATCTCATAATAACCTCTACGTGGTCTATTGACACAGGCATATACAATGGGATAATTTAGTTTTCTCGCAATCTTTTCCGTTCCAGGAAATACCGGAGTATCCTGGTTGAGAAACTGCACCCAATAAGCATGCTGTGGCTGGGGAGTCTGGTCTGCAATAAAAGCTGTTGCGGTAACCTCTCCATTGCGTTTATGTTCCAGCATATCTTTAAAAGTATCTCTCATCGGTATCAATCCAGTTCCAAAACGACTACGCATGCGATATATTAATGTATCAAAATGCTTATTGCTTAATGGGTGATAGATTACATATAAGTGTTGCTTACAAACCAAACTAAAAGAATTTCCAGCCCACTCCCAATTGCCATAATGTCCCATAACCAATACTATACTTTTTTTATCAGCAGCGAGTTTGTCAAAGAGTGCCTGAGCTTCGGTTTTAAAGCGACAACGTTTTAGCATGGCCGATTTGCTGATAGTCAGCGTCTTAAAGGTTTCTAGAAACAAATCGCATAAATAGCGGTAGTATTGTCTAGATATTGCATTGATCTCCTGTTCCGATTTATCCGGAAAAGAATTTCTCAGATTCATCCTTACCACTTCCTTCCGATATCCTAGTAAATAATATAATATCACAAAGAATCCATCAGATATCCTGTACAGTATAAAAAATGGAACAATAGATATCAAATAAAGGAAAGGGAGTGTGATGTAGTATAAAACTGTAGACAATCAATAGGGGGATTAAACTAAATGTTGCCCAAGATAATAATTTTATAGCAAACTATATCCATATCCCTTTGGAATTTAGTCTATAAAAATTATCATCACTTGTTGTTCGATACAAACAGTTAATAACCNGCTTATTTACAAGCTTTTAGGATAAAACAACATTGAATTACATACTTAGTAAATTGTTATACAGATACATTAAATTCACGGAGGGTATGATTTAAACTGGTTTTTCTGTCAGTTGATTCTTTTCTCTTCCCAATGATCAATGCACAACTCACCTGGTATGATCCTGCAGGAAATTCTTTGGTATAACTACCTGGGATCACCACGCTGCGTGCTGGCACGCGGCCTTTATATTCTACAGGCTGGCTACCGGTCACATCAATAATGCGAGTAGATTGAGTAAGCACTACATTAGCTCCTAAAACAGCTTCTTTTTCCACTATTACACCTTCCACTACAATACATCTGGATCCGATAAAACAACCGTCTTCAATAATTACAGGATTTGCCTGCAAAGGTTCTAATACGCCTCCTATCCCTACTCCACCACTCAGATGTACTCCTTTTCCGATCTGAGCACAAGAACCTACAGTAGCCCAAGTATCAACCATGGTATCTTCATCCACATAAGCACCAATATTTACGTAAGAAGGCATCAGCACCACATTCCGACCAAGGAAAGCTCCATAGCGTGCAACTGCATGCGGCACTGCGCGTACTCCTAGTGCAGCATAATCCTTTTTAAGAAGCATTTTATCATAAAACTCAAATGGATTCAAATCCCATGTTTGCATAGGTTGTATATTGAAGTACATTAGAATTGCTTTTTTCACCCATTCATGTACTTCCCAACCAGAAACTTCACTGGTTGCTACTCGCAGTTTTCCTTTATCAAGATACTCCATTACAGTAGTTACCGCTTCACGATATTCAGCCTGCTGCAACAATTCTCGTTGGTCGAATGCTTTCAAAATATGTGCTTTCAGATCCTGCATACCATTTATTTTCCGGCGAAATTAGATAATTACTATCCTTTAACCACGATTCATTCAAGATTTTCCTAAGTTCCCTGAGAAAAATAATATACTCCCAAAAAAATGTGCGATTTTTGAGACTGGAAGGATTTTTTATGATTGAAGTAAAAGAAATCAGCAAAAGCTTTGGCGAAAAAACAGTTTTGCAAAATGTAAGTGTGGTGATGGAATCCGGTAAAACCAATCTTATCATTGGGGCAAGTGGTAGCGGGAAAACTGTACTCATGAAATGTATGGTAGGGCTTATGCGTCCTGATGAAGGCGCTATCCTATACGAGGGAAAAGACATCCTCAAAATGGATAAAAAAAGTCTCAAAGAGATTCGCACTCAGATTGGCATGCTATTTCAGGGTTCTGCTCTGTTTGATAGTATGACAGTAGAAGGAAATGTGCAATTTCCGCTAGACATGTTTACCAACAAAACCCGAAAAGAAAAATTAGACCGTGTGAACGAAGTATTGGCTCGAGTAAATTTAGAAGGATCAAATAAAAAATTCCCATCTGAAGTAAGTGGTGGAATGAAGAAAAGAGTAGCACTAGCCAGAGCCATTGTACTGAATCCCAAATATTTATTTTGTGATGAACCCAATTCAGGTTTAGATCCTCAAACTTCACTAGTGATAGATCATCTGATCAAAGAAATCACTGAAGAATATCAGATGACTACGATTATTAACACACATGATATGAACACGGTGATGGAAAGTGGAGATCATATCATCTATATGCTACAAGGAAAGAAAAAGTGGGAGGGCTCCAATAAAGACATCATCTTTAGCGATGATGAGGATCTCAACAATTTCATTTTTGCTTCAGAATTTTTTCAAAAAGCTAAAGAAGTTAGTAAAACAGAAATAATGAATTCTCCGAAATAATTGACAGAATTCATAAAACTTTGATGATGATTTTCTATTTTCGAATACTGAGGCATTATGCATATATGGGTGGTAGGCCCCATATCGATAGATAACACTCATCATCTATAACGAGATATGCTTTCAAATATGCAACTCTATTCTATAAACCCGCTTTTTTTCAGTGTTTGTTAATCGATGACAGGTAAACTTAAGATTGGAATTTTAACTCAACCCTTATTACATAATTATGGAGGACTTTTACAAGCATATGCTCTATCCCGGAAGCTTATAGAGTTAGGACACGACCCTATAATTATTGATCGGAGAAAAGGTAGTTATAATTCAAGGAAAGAACTTGTTTCTTATTATACGCAAAGAATTTTTCAATCGCTTTCCAGAAGGCTGAAAAAAGCCAACCACCCTGCCCATACAGGGATTATTAGTCTTACACCTGCTGAAACTTCTTTCATCTACAAAAACACCCATGCATTTAGAAAAAAGTATTTTCCCAATATTACCCAGGAGATTTGGAATGACTGGGGAATGCAAAAGTTAAACAAACAAGGTTTTAATGCTTACATTGTAGGGAGTGATCAATGCTGGAGACCAGAATACTCTCCTCATATTACCAACTACTTTTTAGACTTTGCTAAAAACCAGAAAAACATTAAGCGTATTGCCTATGCTGCATCCTTTGGAACGGCACAATGGGAATTTAGTGATACAGAGACAGCTATTTGTAAAGAATTAATTCAAAAGTTTGATGCAGTATCCGTAAGAGAAGACTCAGCCATCACTCTTTGCAGACAATATTTTCATAAGGAGGCTGTACATGTACTTGATCCCACTATGCTTTGGGATACTGATTTTTACAACGCACTCATTAATGAGAATATTACCGAGCCCAACAACGGAGAATTAAAAGTATATATTCTTGATCCCAGTGAAAATATTTCTAGGCTTGTAGATTATGTAGCTCATAGTTTGGGGCTCCACGCCTTTGAAGTGATGCCTTCAAAAAGAGTTCAAAAAAACATAGCTATCGACTCACAAAATCTTTCTGCCTATCAGCTACCTTCTCCTTTGCAGTGGCTCCGAGGATTTAAGGAAGCTCAGTTTGTGATTGCAGACTCCTTTCATGGTACTGTGTTTTCTATTTTATACAATATTCCATTTCTAGCAGTTTGCAACGAAAAAAGAGGAGAAGCTAGATTTACTTCATTATTGAAGATGTTTCATCTGGAAGACAGGCTTATAAAGGAATTCAATCTTTCTGACATAGACAGGATTATTCATTCCCCTATCGATTGGGCTCCTATTAATGCACAATTAAAAAAAGAAAGGGAGTTCTCTCTATCTTTTTTACAAAAGCATTTATCTTCATAATACAATTACTCATACATATCATCCTGTCTGGGTATTTTTGAGCAATAGCATACGCGGCACTTCTAACATCCTCTTACTTTGGTGTGTAAGGGTATTATTTGGGTGAATGCATATGTGGTGAGATAGTATGATGATACTTTAATATTGACTTAAGAAACCAAAACCTAACCCTTCCAAACACACTATATGGCTCGAAAATTAATCTTAAATATTGCAATGAGTCTGGACGGATTTATTGCCAAAAAAGATGACAATATTGATTTTTTATCGATTGTGGATAAAGCTGGTGAAGACTATGGTCATTTAGATTTTTTACAAAATATAGATACCATAATCTGGGGTCGCAGAACCTTAGATAAAGTCAAGTCATTTGGAAATGGGATTCCTTATGCCGACAAAAACGTCTATGTAGTTTCCAAAACACGTACAGGGAAGGAAGCACATGCAACCTATGTAGAAGACGTAGTAGCCTTAGTACAATCCTTAAAACAGGTAGAAGGCAAGGATATTTATTGTGATGGGGGTGCAGAGGTGGTTTTTCTATTATTAGAATGTCGATTAATCGACAGAATTATCGTCAGTATCATACCTCATTTATTAGGAGATGGCATCCGATTATTTAAAGCACCCAATGTGGAACAACAACTAGAGTTTATAAGAAGTATCAGTTATCCTTCAGGGTTAGTGCAGCTTTGTTATGAGGTAAAGCGTGATCCCGCTGCCTGAGGTATTGCTTGGTATTTTCTCTTGGGTTGTTACAACTCTGATTTGAACCTCATTTTGCATGCTATTGTTATATTCTAGAAAGCCATGAACCCTTCTAAAAAAGCCCAAGACATTTTTAATAAGCTGGATAACCCGGTCATTATGGGAATTATTAAAAGTATCGCAATAGACATCAAAAAAGATTATGCTTTAGCCCTGGTTTTATGGGAAAGTGGACAATATGCTGCACGATAATTATCCGTTCTGATTTTAGACAAAAAGCTGCTTACACAAGAACTTATGGATCAGTTTGACAAAAACTTGCAACAGCATGCCATACATGAACAGATTCATATCATGGGTTGGTTAATGGACAATCAGCTCACAAAAGACAAAAAAACATTGCCCTGATTGAGCGTTGGGGAAACAGTCATTCTTCACTTCAGGGAGAGTTTTTGGGTATTACCAAGCCCGTTTACGTTGGATGGAACAGACGCCACCGAATAATAACAAGTAAATACTATCCAAGATTGAAACCAGCATCTAGCAGGAAGCGTCCGAAGTGCAATGGGCTATGAATTTTACAGTCGGATGGATTGGCGTATTTGACAGTAAGTATAGAGAGTGTTGTATTGCGCTTAGGGAGAAAACTGCATTATATAAAGACAAAGAAGTTTCAAACGGTTGTACATCTGAATATCTTCCGGCATGTATTGCTATAGAAAGCGGCAAGCGTAATTTGTTATAAAAAAACGGCTGCATGTTTCTAGATAATTTCAGATGCGTATCCAATGTTTCTACTGCTGAAAATAGATTTCAAAAAAAGATGATAGAAAATCTATAAAGCACACATCCCCTACCTTCGCTTATTTCATGGAAAGCGTAAGTAAGGAATGTGTGAGCGGTTGTAATGAATTATTTACTATTGTTCATACTACGTTTAGCTTCAATGCTAAGAGTAGCATGAGGTACTGCTCTCAGGCGAGCTTTATCAATCAACTTACCGGTTACACGACAGATGCCATACGTTTTATTTTCGATGCGCATCAGTGCTTTTTCCAGGTGGTTGATAAATTGAATTTGACGACTGGCGAGCTGGGCAAGTTGTTCTCTTTCCATGGCACCGCTTCCGTCCTCCATATTCATATAGCGATTTTCGGTATCTTCAGTACCGGCTTCATCTTTACGCGTTATTAATCCTTGTAAATAAGCAAGTTCTTTACGGGCGTTTTCTAATCTGCCTAAAATAAGTTCTTTAAACTCATTTAATTCTTCATCGCTGTAGCGATATACAGGCCCGGTTTGTTGTGTTGGCTGGTCCAAAATTGATCTAGTATAATCTGGTTGATAATTAATCATTGTCTTTCCTGCTTCCTCCTTGGTATCTTTTCTATGTTCCGTACGACGATGAGCAATGATAACCTGAGTTTTATTTTCATCAGCCGTAGTAGATCTAGCCTGTGTTCTTGCGGGCATACCAGCTATGGATACGCCTGGTTTTACAGGAGCTGTTTTTACGATTTTCCTCGGAGGAGCTTCTACGGTTTTCTTAGTAGATGAAGTAGTAGTTGCTTTTGCTTTTGTGGAAGCAGAAGCTGCTGCTTTAGTTGCTGCAGCAGTAGTGTTTGCTTTAGCAGATGTAGCAGGTTTAGTTGCTGTTTTTTTAGCAGGCGTAGCTTGCTTTTTAGCAACAGTTTTCTTCACAGGCGTAGCTTGCTTTTTAGCAACAGTTTTCTTCACAGGTGTAGCTGCTTTTTTAGCAGGCGTTTTAGCTGCCGTTGTAGTTGTTTTTTTAGCAGGTGTAGCTTGCTTTTTAGCAGGAGCTTTTTTAGTATTTACAGTTTTTTTAGCAGGCATAGCTTGCTTTTTAGCAGGAGCTTTAGCTGCTTTAGTAGTTTTAGCCGTTGTGGTGGTTTTCTTCGCAGGAGCTTTTTTCTTAGCAACAGTGGTTGTCTTCTTTGTACTCACTTTCTTTGTTGTTTTTGACGTTGTTGGCTTCTTTGCAGCTGCTTTTTTTGCAGCTGCTTTTTTGGGAGCTGCTTTTTTGGGAGCTGCTTTTTGGGTAACTGGCTTTGCCACTACTTTCTTCTTACCAGATGTTGTCCCTGATTTCTTTACAGGCTTACGGGTTTCAACAACTTTTTTGGCAGCTTTCTTCTTAGCTACGGTAGTAGCTTTAGAGGTTTTTGCAGCTGTTTTTTGGTTTTTCTTTGTAGTGGTAGCCATAACTTTATGTTTTTTTATGGAGTAATACTTTCAATTCCTTTTCATTCACTTCAACTTTTTGTGCCGACTCCGCCTCTGCGTCCTCTCCAAATTGAATAGAATGTGCCAGAATTTCCGCGCAAATATAGTCGTTATATTTTATTATCGCAGTTCTTAATGCCTCATCATCTGATATAACTTTTACAATTATTTTATCAATAAGTTCAAAGCCTGAGTCTTTTCTCAGCTTTTGAACTCTATTAATAAACTCCCTAGCTATTCCTTCATCTAATAATTCTGGGGTAATGGTGGTATCCAGTGCAACTGTTAAAGAACCTTTATTAGCTACAGACCATCCTGGAATATCTTCAGGAATAACTTCAACATCCTGTAATTGTATAGAAACCGATGTAGTATCTTCTAACTCCAAGGTATATTGTTGCTCTTTTTCTAAATGTGCAATTGCTGTCTGATCCATTTGCTGAATGGCAGCGGCTACCATTTTCATTTTAGCTCCCATTCTTGCTCCGAGCAACTTAAAGTTTGGCTTTAATTTCTTTTTAATAAATCCTTGAGAATCATCTAAATACTCAATCTCTTTGACATTTACTTCATTTTTTATCAGCGTTGCTACTTTCTGGATCTGGTCTTGCATATGTTTGTCTAATACGGGAACCATCACCTTCTGTAGTGGCTGTCTTACTTTTATATTTACTTTTTTTCGAAGCGACAAAACCAGTGAGGATATATCCTGTGCCAGTTTCATACGCTCTTCCAATTCAGTATTGATTGCACTTTCGTCTGCCTGCGGAAAATCTGACAGATGAACAGAAGTTGCTTCTTTTCTTTGGGTTACCTGATTCAGATTTCTATATAACCAATCAGCAAAGAAAGGTGCAATGGGAGCCATAAGCCCCGCTATAGTTTCTAAGCATTCGTATAAAGTTTGATAGGCACAAACTTTATCATGTTCATATTCTCCTTTCCAGAAACGACGTCTGCACAAACGTACGTACCAGTTGCTCAGCTGCTCGTCCAGAAAATATTCCATTGCTCGACCTGCTTGTGTTGGCTCATAATCATCCATAAAGCGATTTACGGCAGCAACTAGAGAATTTAATTCGGAGAGTATCCACTGGTCAATTTCCGGACGCTGGTGCAGGGGGATATAGCGTTCTTTGAATACAAATCCATCTACATTAGCATACAGGGCAAAGAACTGGTATGTATTAAACAACGTACCAAAATATTTACGTTGTACTTCTTTAATTCCTTCTATATCAAACCGAAGGCTATCCCAGGGGGAGGCATTGGTAACTAAATACCAGCGTGTAGCATCTGCACTATATTTTTCGATGGTTTCAAACGGATCGATAGCATTTCCTAGACGTTTACTCATTTTATTGCCATGCTTGTCCAGTACTAGGCCGTTGGAAACAACCGTTTTATAAGCTACACTATCAAAAAGCATTACGGCGAGTGCATGTAAGGTATAAAACCATCCGCGAGTTTGGTCAACACCTTCTGCAATAAAATCTGCCGGAAAGCTGTTTTTAAAATCTTTTTTATTTTCAAATGGATAATGCCATTGGGCATAAGGCATAGCCCCTGAATCAAACCATACGTCCACTAAATCAGGCTCTCTTCGCATAGGCTTACCCTGACTATCACACAAAATCAGATTATCCACATAAGGTTTATGCAGATCTAATTTTCCTTCAAGCAGTTTATACTTATCCTCATTTGAAGTAATACCAATTTTATTGGCTAAATCAGTCATAATATTTCCCTTCCACGCTTCCAATACATCCGTAAGCTGATTGAGTCCTAATATTTGATTGGCCGTTTCTACTTCCTGAAGTAATTCGTCAATACTTCCGATACATTTTATTTCAGTTCCATTTTCACTTACCCATACTGGTAAAGGAGTTCCCCAAAATCTTGAGCGACTCAGGTTCCAGTCCACCATATTTTCAAGCCAGTTACCAAACCTACCTTCTCCGGTAGATTTTGGTTTCCAGTTTATGGTTTTATTGAGTTCCACCATTCTATCCTTTAAAGCCGTTGTTTTGATAAACCATGCATCCAAAGGATAATAGATTACAGGTTTATCTGTACGCCAGCAGTGAGGATAACTGTGTTCGTATTTTTCAACTTTAAATGCCTTACCTGCTTGTTTTAATGCTACAGCAATATCAATATCTACATCTTTCCAATCCTGATCGTCTTTATAATTCTTCACATATCTACCAGAAAGCGGGCCCAGATTTTCAAGGAATTTTCCTTCCTTATCCACTAGGGTGAGCATGCCAATATTATGCTTTTGGCCTACGCGATAGTCGTCAGCACCGAAGGCAGGAGCAGTATGTACAATACCAGTACCATCTTCAGTCGTAACAAAATCGCCCGGAATTACTCTCCAAGGATCTCCCCCAGCTACTTCTTTGGAATTACCTTCATAAGGAATCAGCTGATGATAGCGAATTCCTACTAGATCATTTCCTTTACAGGTATATAATTTACGCCAAGGAATAATTTTATCATTAGGAGAATAGGCAGCAATATCCTGATTTTCTCCTTCTGCCTTAAAGAAAGAAGGGATCAATGCCTCAGCCAGCACGACCCATATAGGTTGATGGGTATATGGATTGACCGTATGCACTAATGCATAGGTAATATCAGGGCCTACGGTAAGTCCACAATTAGAAGGTAACGTCCATGGAGTGGTTGTCCATGCTAGAAAATGAATTTTTACATCTTCAGCCTTTGCACCAGTGGCTTTTACAGCGTTTTCCAGTGGTTGTGTAAGCGCATCTGGTATCATTTCAAACATGGCTACAACCGTGGTATCCTTCACATTTTTATAGGTACCTGGTTGATTGAGTTCATGGGAACTTAAGCCTGTACCTGCTGCGGGAGAATAGGGTTGAATGGAAACGCTTTTGTATAATAAATTCTTTTCAAAAAGCTTTTTGAGTACCCACCACAGTGATTCGATGTATTTGATATCAAAAGTGATATAAGGATCATCTAGATCTACCCAGTACCCCATTTTTTGGGTGAGCGTATCCCATTCCTTTTTATACCGCATTACCGCTTCACGGCATTTTTTATTGTACTCTTCTACAGAGATGCTTACGCCTATATCTTCTTTTGTAATTCCTAATTCTTTCTCCACACCCAATTCTACCGGTAGTCCATGCGTATCCCAGCCTGCTTTACGCTTTACCTGGTAACCTTGCATGGTTTTATATCGGCACACCATATCTTTTAGGGTTCTGGAAATAACGTGGTGAATACCCGGCATTCCATTGGCACTAGGCGGGCCTTCATAAAACACAAAATGCTCGCTACCCTCTCTATGTTTTACACTTTTATGAAATGTTTTTTCCGTTTCCCAAATAGAAAGGTATTCTTTTTCTATAAAAGGCAAATCCAACTGTCTATATTCCAGATACTTACGATCCATCAATAATACGATCTAAATTTTCTTGTTGACAGGCAGAAAATTTTAAAAAAAATTCATGTACCTGCCTGTAAATTAAGGCGCGAAGTTAGTAAAATAATGCAAATTATTATCAAAAGTGCCAGCCTGAAAGCATTTTGATACAAGGGTTTGCAAGTATCTCTTATATATGATACTTTGCTATAACAAAAACCTGTAAGCTAACTAATTATTTATGTCGCTGAGGTTAACCCAACCAAAGGCTGTTTGTTACCAAACATATTGTTTTTTATTGAGCAGTAACGCTTCGCCAGCAATGGTTTGTTCTCCTGTTTCAGGATTGAACACTGCACAATCATATAATACTCTGTTTTTTTCTGGGTAAATTTCTTTTACGGTAATTACTGCTTCATATTCTATATCGGTAAACATAGGTTTAAGCCATTTCATACTTTGGCTTAAATATACATGTCCATCTACATACCAAAGAGCACCAAATATTTTAGTAAAAACACTAGCTCCTAAGAAGCCGTGAATAATATTACGTCCAAACATACTTTCTTTTCCAGCCTGTGGATCTATATGAAGCGGATTAGTATCTCCGCTCACCTGTGCATACAAATCCACATCCTTCTGAGTATAACTAAATCTGTGACGAAATTCATCTCCTGGTTTTAACATAAATAGATTTTAAACGTTTACAAATAATTAAGTTTCTAGCAACATACATAATATTGCTATCCTAACAAAGATAGTAGTTGAAAATTTAAAAAACACGCGATAAAATCCTTTACTCACGTGTAGAAATTATTTACTGTAAGGGTTTTACAGGATAATAAAAGGAAGAAATGGAACGTGACAGATTAGAAATTTTCAGGAAATTTTTCCAGCACTTTACGAATATCTTCGGGAGTATCTACACAATGACTTTCGAAAGTTGTAACTGCACAGCGTATTCGAAAACCATGTTCGAGCCATCTTAGTTGTTCCAGAGATTCTGCTTTTTCCAGAGCAGAAACTGGTATTTGAGCAATTTGGGATAACACATCCTTACGATAGGCATACATACCAGCATGCCTGAAATAAGCATGGGATTCGAACCATTGTGCCTGAGGCACGTCTTTTAAATAGGGAATAATGCTTCTGCTAAAATACATAGCCTCTCCTCTTACATTCATCACGACTTTTACTTCACCCGAATCTGTGAGTAAAGAGGCTTCGGTAACCGGTATAACTAAGGTAGCAAGCTCAACAGTACCATCTTCTAGTACTGAAGCTAAGGTATCAATTTGAGAAGGATCTATAAAAGGTTCATCTCCCTGAATATTGATAATATATTGCGCTTGTCCTCCCACTAGCTCCATAGCTTCTTTACATCTATCTGTGCCACTGGCGTGATGTTTTTGTGTCATCACAGCCTTCCCTCCAAAAGAGGTCACATGCGTATATATACGTTCATCATCTGTAGCCACCCATACTTCAGATAGTTTCTGGCATTTGCTAGCCTGTTGATATACTCTTTGAATCATACTTTTTCCACGGATGTCGGCAAGAGGCTTTCCGGGGAATCTGGATGATTCATATCTAGCAGGAATAATACCAATTATCATAATTACTGTGTTTCTTTATTTTCTGGTGGTCTGTATAGAAAGAGCGCTGTTTTAATCTGATTTCTTTCCGATATATACGCCTTATAGCTTTCTGCATACTTAATTCGAGCGGTAAATGCCTGATTCAATTTTCCACTCAGGCTTGCCAATAATTCTGTAGCTTCTCTCACAGCATAGTTTCCACCTTCATGAGCGGTAAGATAATCGGCCAAGTGATGTTGCTTTACATATGCATTCAACCATGGGTTAGCTTCCCGATGAATCATAATGCGAATGCCGCACACCGCAGCTACAGATAGATCCAACACATCATCAAATATGAAAGCTACTTCTTTTGGGGTGATTTGATTTTTTTTGCACAAATGGTTGAGTGCATCCATTTTATTTTTAAAGCCGCTATACAATGCGTGAAAATTTTCTCTTTTAGCTAATTGTACAGCAGTGGGATTGCGTTCCCCAGAAATGATAAAACTAAAGGGGATGGTTTGAAATGTTAGGAAATGTGCAAAGCGCAGCATATTTGTCCCCATAGCATCTACTTCGCTGAAAGGACTGCCAGTTTGCTCTGATTTAATACCATTATTAAATACCCCATCCCAATCAAAAATATAAGCTTTGATTTTGCTAAATCTTTGCTGTAATTCTGAAGGGGATATCAGAAATTTACCTTTATAATAATTTGCAAGCAGACTTGGTTCGTATGTCATACGCTAGTTAGAACCCCAATAATGAATAATGTAGGTGACTAAATATTATTTTTCAAATCCTGAATATCCAGCATACCTACTGGTTTGCCGTTCTCAGTAATCAGAATGGTATCCACGCTGGTTTGTTTAAATAAAGTTTGAGCTTCATTCAGTAAAGCCCCTCCATCAATACTTACTGGTGGAGCATAAGACATTTGACCCATTGTATATTGCAAACAAGCTGCACCTTCTTTCTGTAAAAGCCTTCTGATATCACCATCGGTAAATACTCCTTTTAGGCTTCCGTCTGTATCTAATACTGTCACAGCGCCAAAGCCATATTCGGTCATTTTCACAATAGCGTCTTGTAAAGTTGTATCCGTAGTTACGATGGGATTAATACCATTAGCTACTTCACGTACTCGTACTGTCATCAGTCTGGTATCCTGCAGGAACTGTTCTGTACCTACAGTGGTAAAGTTATTTTCAGTAAGTGCTTTCAATACTTTTAAAGGTACTGTGATAGTATGTACGCCAATATTAATCGCATTGCGTACATGCTCTGTATGACGTACAGAGCTAAACATGATTTTGCTATCATAGCCATAATGATGCACGGCATCTACACATTGAGCTACTAGGCTCAGAGCATCATGCCCCTGATCTTGTAATCTACCTACTAATGGACATACATAGGTTGCGCCGGCATGCATAGCCATATAAGCCTGCTGGAGTGTGTACACCAGGTGTACATTCACTAAATATCCTTCTTTACGCAACAAATAACAGGCTCTTACTCCTTCTAAAGAAACTGGTATTTTAAATACAGTGCGTTTGGGATCTAAGCCAAGATCCAATTGTCTTTTAGCCTCTTTTACCACTTCCTCTGCGGTATTTCCTAAAGCTTCAATTTGCAGCACGGGAACCATTTTTGATAGTTTCACGATCATCCCGTCGATATCCGTAATACCCTCTCTTTGCATAAAAGTGGGCGTAGTAGTCAGTCCATTTAAAAAGCCAAGCTTAAAGCCTTCTTCAATTTCTTTTAAGTTGGCAGAATCAAGGTATAATTCCATATGGTTGTTTATAAGTGCCACAAAAATAGAAAGAATAAGGGTAAAATACGGTTGGATTTTTTCTTTCTAGAAGAAAATAAGATACTATCTATCACACTCTTTCTATATCCAAAGCTCTGTCAAAGCTGGTGTAAACACATTAATTATTTCTTTTTCTTTACCTTACCGATTTAACTTTCAATTCTTTCTAGGCCTTTTCTCAGGTTTTTCTTAGGTTTGCGGCAAAATTTTCATTGCATGCAGCATTCCATATTTGAACATATGCAGCAAATGGGCCACGAACAGGTCGCTTTCTGCCATGATCCCCACACTGGCTTAAATGCCATTATTAGTATTCACGACACTACACTTGGACCCGCATTAGGTGGTACTCGTCTCTGGTCTTATAAAAGTCATGAAGACGCCATTATCGATGCTTTAAGACTGAGCCGTGGTATGACTTTCAAAGCGGCCATCAGCGGACTTAACCTAGGTGGTGGTAAAGCTGTAATCATTGCTGATCCCAGCATGAAATCGGAAGCATTATGGCGTCGCTACGGTAAGTTTGTAAACAGTCTGAATGGTAAATACATTACGGCAGAAGATGTAAATACTTCGGCTAAAGATATGGAGTATATAGCTCAGGAAACTAAATATGTAACGGGTGTACCTGAATATATGGGCGGAAGTGGAGATCCTTCTCCATTTACAGCATATGGTGTGTATATGGGTATGAAGGCTTCTGCTAAAAAAGCCTGGGGCAATGATAGTCTTACAAACAAAAAAATCACCGTACAAGGTGTGGGCCATGTAGGGCAATATCTGGTAAAACACCTAGTAGATGAAGGAGCTCTTGTTTCTATCATGGATATTGATACCCATAAAATTCAGCAAACCAAACAAAAGTTTCCTGGTGTACAAGTGGTGAATGGTGATGAGCTGTTTGATATGGATATGGATATTTATGCACCTTGTGCCTTAGGTGCAACCTTAAATACAGAAAACATCAATCGTCTGAAATGTGCTATAGTAGCGGGCGCTGCTAACAATCAGCTTGCTGATGAAAATGTTCACGGACCTATGTTGATTCAAAAAGGCATTTATTATGCACCTGACTTTTTGATAAACGCAGGTGGATTGATCAATGTGGCTTCTGAATTGGATGGATATAATAGAGACCGTGTGTTAAAGAATGTAGAAAAAATCTACGATCGTACTTTAGACATCTATGCATTAGCTGAAAAAGAAAATATCCATACACAGGCTGCAGCTATGAAAATTGCTGAAAAGCGTATGCAGGATATCGCCAAGGTGAAAGCCAAATTGTAAGTTTAATACATTATATACATCCAGCGCAGCATTGTGTTTGTCAAACATGGTGCTGCGTTTTGTTTTGATTACTTGGTGTGAATAAATGAATGAATGTGCTCCATAATAGTTAATAAAAACTATCTAGAATATAGTCGGGAGAAGGGTTTTAATGGAATAAATTAAAACCCTTTCATTTTTTATAGCTTCAAAAAATGTTGGGCATGAGGTTTTTCCAAGAGCATAAAATGGGAACTTCAAAAGGTGAAACAGCTCATTCAATGTATAACTACTAGGTCTTATTTACGTTGAGAAATAAAGGGATTTTAACGGCCTATGAATTTAAATTGTTTAAGGAGTAAATCGAGAGAAAACATCCCCTATAGCCCATTTGTCTATGTAGAGTGGATACACTGAGCGTACTCTACAATGCAATTATAATAGGTGTTTTTCTGGATGCATCTGAATATCAGGTAAAGTTCCTCGGATGAATGTCCTTTTGATGACGGAAGCCAATTATTTCAGTAATAAATCTTTGCGATATATTATATCGAACAACTCTGAATAACTCAAAGATTTTAATGCATACAGTTGGTAAATAGTAGGAAGAAATTAAAGAAGATTTGGAGCATCTTCTTGCTCTCGAATTACAGATTGAATGTATTACCAGAAATAAACATAAGAGGAAGCAATAAATTTAAATAGCAATAAAGGGTCAGTTGTAGACATTAGAAAAGGCAGATACGAGAGAAAGCGCCATATGTAGTAAAAGTATGCGCTAATGGCAAACAGGTTGCTTTTCTGCAGAGCTACGTCCTCTACAGAATGATGTGGGAATATACATGAAGTGAATTAGAAAGATTAGAAACTATTATGGGTCAAATGATCTATAAAGCAATTCCACTAAACGCAAAAAGTCCCGACTACATACATAATCAGGACTTTTAAAATAAATCCCTTGGTTTCAGGATTACAGGGGCAATGGAAATAAAAATACACAGATCTGGGGACAGGTATGGCGGCTACCTAC
>JGI12420J12819_1000239_pt1 | contig 36301 bp, 35 predicted proteins | sample Passage237A_FD_12819 | JGI IMG/M metagenome (IMG submission 12819) | reverse complement strand
ACATAAAAAAGGAAACAAAGAAATACCCCATAAATTTACAAAATGATTGCCTATATTTGAAAGGTCCGCGAGGATTTTTTTCACAGACTGACGTTATATGCAATCCCCCTACCATGGAAAAACAGTTGAGTTTTGTAGCTAACGGAATTAGAAATTATGTAAATTCGTATTTACTCCTTGTAAAGACCGGTTTAAGCAATGGTGTCTTAGAACCCCTGTGCAATCAAGGTAAGGTTGTGTAATTGCAGTTGATATTTCAGGTGCATTGTGTTAGAGTTAAGTGGCGAATTTACTTTTTTGTAAATATCCCGATCAGAATAATTCCAAATTCTAAAGACATGACCCTTGGAGTTTTTTTTTTAATCATTTTCAATAGTTTTATTATGGGGGAAAAACAAATTTCGTTAGAGGTTGTCAATTCAAATGCTGCGGGAATCGATATTGGAAGCCGTAGTCACTGGGTTGCAGTTGGGCAGAATGCCGAAGATGTCAAAGAGTTTGGCGTTTACAGTCAAGACCAATTGGATTTATGTGATTGGTTGAAAAGTAAAAATGTCACATCCATTGCCATGGAAAGTACAGGAACTTATTGGCAAAACTTATTCTCTACTTTGGTAGGACAAGGATTTGATGTGATATTGGTTAATGGTCGCCAAACCAAAAATATCAAAGGAAAAAAAACAGATATCAAAGACTGTCAGTGGATACAAAAATTGCATTCACTCGGACTACTTTCTGCAAGCTTTTTACCCGATTCGGATACCGACACCGTAAGAACATATTCTCGCCACAGACTCAACCAATTGAACAGAAGTGCATCTTGTGTAAAGCGTATGCAAAAATACTTACGCTTAATGAATATGCGTTTGGAAGTCGTGGTTCGCGACATTGTCGGACTTACAGGTTCAAGAATTATTGATGCTTTTGTAAATGGAGAAGAAAGCGGAACAGAATTAGCCAAAATGCGTCATGGAAACTGTAGAAAATCAGAAGCAGAGATTGAAAAAGCATTGCAATACAATGGTAGAAAAGACTATTTATTCGCTCTCAAGCAAGAATGGGAAACCTACAAATACATTCAACAACAAATCGAACAAACAGACGCTGAAATCAATAATTTACTTAAACAAATCATTGAAAAAAGCGAAGACAAAAAACAGCACTATATTGAAAAAAAAAGCACAAACGAAAAAATAAAAATGGACTGACCGATACAGATTTGAACTTGCTTTCCTATCAATATTTTGAAGGCATTGATTTAATGGCTATTGAAGGTGTAAATGAAGGGTTAATCATGGCAATAATCAGTGAAATTGGTTTAGAAGGAATACGGAAATTCCCGTCCGCAAAGCAATTTACCGCTTGGCTCAGATTAGCACCAAACAACAAAATAAGCGGAGGAAAAGTCCTTTCGCACCACATTCCAAAAGGAAGTTCACGATTAAAAATTGCATTCCGTAATACAGCCAATGCCATTGGTAATCTGAAAGAAGGCTGGCTTGTAGATTTTTTCAAAAGAATCAACTACAAAAAAGGACGGGCAACAGCTGTTACTGCACTCGCAAGAAAACTTGCCGTTATAATCTGGAATATGCTTGTAAAAGGAGTAAATTACAATCCGCCAACCGAATACCTATTTTTAGACGAAAAAAGAAAACTCAAATTAGTAGCAAGGGTCAAAAAACAAATTAGTAGATTTGAACTAACTAAAGAAGAACTGGGCTTTGTAAGTGATTGACTACAAGCGAATAATATAAACGTTAGTCAGAAGCTCTGAACAACGGGTCGCATAAAAATCAAATTCAAATGAAAAAAAATATTCTTATAATTTCATTATTTTTAATTGCAAATTCAATTTTTGCTCAAAAAGTTTATAAAGTCAATTCCGTATCTTGGATTTACGAAAAACCTGAAAAATATATCTATCAAACTGACAATTTTTCAGAAATTGTTAACCTTGGAGAAAGCTTCCTTAATAACGAAAAAAACTTAAACTTAAATCCTGATGAAGACTTATTATTTTCAATTACAAAAGAAGAAAATAAAAACTTTAATATCATAATATCGAGTTATTTATCAAATAACAATATAAAAACTTTTGGTCTTGATGAATATATAACCGAACTTATCAATGTCTTTAAAGAAAAATATAAGGAACTTGAAACTCCAATAAATATCACAAAAGAGAAAATTCAAATTGACGGAAAAGTTTTTTATGTTATCAAAAATATAATTTCAAATCCAGAAAAAAATTACACAACCTATATGTACATTGGTGAAATTGGGAATAAAGAATTACAAATAACAACAGTTATTGATAATCCAATTGATGAAAAATTAATAACCCAATCAATACTTAACTCAAAATTTAAATAAAAAGAGCCTGCATATAACAAAGCCTTGGCGAAACTAAGTTCAGCGAAGCTAAATGCGGGCTTATACTTCGACAAGCTCAGCACTGCGCGTGCAAAGTTGAATCCCGAAAACTATCGGGATGCATATCAAGTCGCCAAAAGTCAATTTTATTGGCTTTTTTATTAAATTAGCAAATAGAAATTGGCTTTGGCATAGTTTTGATCTGGAATGTAAATCATTTCAAACCAGCACTTAAAAACATTATAAAATCGTGAAATTATGGAAGAATTCGGGTACATGGATGACGCTATAGACGACATTGAAAGTAGTGTTTTTACATACTATTTGTATATGAGTAAAGTATCTGATTCCTTACAAAAAAGGGCCAATGATATATCTAAATATTTTCCAAACTTGACCACAGAAGAAATAGAAAAAATAATAACCCAATCAACAAATGAAAATTTGACAAAGAAAGATTTATCCAATTTTGACTATTTGAATTCATTGACCACCGACGAACTCGATGGTTTGTATTCAGTTCTTGTTAGAAATCTTGGAAACAATAAAAAAATTCAGATGATTATTGATATTGAGAAAATTATAATGAACAGAACCTGTGAAAATGAATGAATTTGAAAGCATAGCCGATGGAATTCTTAAGTTTAAAGAGAAGAGTGATATCGAAAAAGAATGGAACTCTTTCCATCTGGACTTTTCAACTCCTTTTGAATTTAAAAAAGATGTTTATAACAAAATCAATCAAGAAATAGGAAAAACAGCTGGACTTTACTCCATTTTTGACGGCAAGGACTGCTTGTACATAGGAACAGGGAAAAATATTGCTGACAGAATTAAATCTCATTACAAAGCTGCACAAGGAAAAGACAATGCAAAAAGATGGAATGAGTTTTTCCGAGAAAACAATGGAATCAATACAATTTATTGGACTCAATTTAATATTGGACAAAATCAAAAACAATCTCATAAAATCAGAGAAATAATTGAAAATATTTTAGAAATTAAATACAAACCTAAATTTGAATATAAAAAGGATTCATTACCATTAGTGCAATACTGACGCATTGTGAAATTCCAACAAGCATTTCACAACAATAACATTGTACACAAACTAAAAAAATAGAAAATGAAAAAGACAACATTCATATTATTATTGAGCATAAGTGCAATAGTTTGTTCATTAGTATCTGTTTACGCTTATATGTCTGTCTCAAGTGAGGAACTTTCTTCCGCTTATGAACCCAAAAAAGTTCAAAGATTATCTTATGATTCAATTGAGATGAAGCAGAAAATAACTCCCTTTCTAACCTTTCAAAAAAACGATGCCGAAGAAGCAATGAACTTTTATATAAGTCTGTTTGACAACTCAAAAATCATTGATATTCAGCGTTGGGGAAAAGATGGCCCCGGAAAAGAAGGTGCAATTATGCACGCTACATTTCAATTGAAAGGACAGCAATTTATGTGTAGCGACAGTCCGCCTGTACACAATTGGGATTTTACGCCAGCAGTTTCCAACTATGTGGAATGCGAAGACGAAGAAGAAATTGAAAGACTCTTTACAAAACTTTCCGAAAACGGAGAAATTGCTATGCCTCTTGACAATTACGGATTTAGTCAAAAGTTTGGTTGGATTGTTGACCGCTTTGGAGTGTCCTGGCAATTGAATTTAAAATAATCATATCAACAGAGAGTATGGCTACAATAAACATAAAACGATTTAGAACTGCGAGCCCAATTGAAAATTCAGAAAACCAATTTCATTATCAGCAATCAATTAAATTCGCTCAACTATCATGGCAAAAGAAATAAAAACTGAAATAACAATACACTCGAGCCCAGAGAAAATATGGGAAATTCTGACAGATTTTGAAAATTATCCCCAATGGAATCCTTTCATCATTTACATTGATGGAGAACCAGAAGAAGGAAACAAAATTTTAGTCAAAATACAGCCGCCCAATGGTAGAAAAATGATTTTCAAGCCCATCATTTTGTCAAAAATCATCAATAAAGAATTGGTTTGGCTCGGACATGTTTTATTTAAAGGACTTTTTGACGGCACACACAAATTTGAATTAATCGATATCGGAAACGGAACGACAAGATTTATTCAAAGCGAAAAGTTCAACGGAATTTTTGTAGGACTTTTTAATCCGCAAAATACTCTAAAAGGATTCAACGAAATGAATCAAAAATTAAAAGAACAGGCTGAAAAGAATTCACACCATAGATAACCAAAACACTCCATGGACATATCTTCCTCCAACCGATTCCCAAATGAAAACAAAAGGATTGCTTATATTTGAAGGGTCTGTGAGTTTTTTTCGCTGACTGAGGTTATTGGGCATTAAAAAAAGACAACGGTGAAAAGACTATTATACATTTTGACTATAATCATTTTGACAAGTTGCAGAATGGATGACTTTTATACCGTGACAAAAATTGTTGACATTCAAGACACAATTACTGTAAATGAACCATTTGAGTTTAGACTTATTTTACGCAATGACAGCTTGAACAAAATGAAATTTACAATTGACGATACCGTTCAAAAATCTGTTTTTTTCAATCTGCACTTTAGGTGTAACGACCAATTCATAAAGCATGATGTTGAAAATCCTAAAAACCAAAAACACGACTATCAGAAATATTATTTAAAAAGTGGAGACCCTTTGACTTATCAATTTAGCGGAGTATTTAGAGAAGTAAACGACAAATTACACATGGAAATTGAAGGATACGAGAGAGTATATTCAATTGACAAAATTTCTTGTGAACATCTGACAATTGACTTTGGTGGAATGTGGATTCCTGGAGTTTCTAATCCACTTGACGCAATGGAAGGATATAATTTTAGAAAAAAAATATTTGTAAGTCTTGATACAACAAAGGCTAACAAATGAAAAGAAAATGTCCTATAAACACACGGTTTGCCAAAAACGACAATACTGTTTCGATTTAATATTTTTAGTATATTTGAAAGGTCTGTGAGTTTTTTTTCACAGGTTGGTGTTGTATCCAATTTGAAAAAAATCGTTAATCATCAAATTCTCAAAATTGATTGTTAACTTTAGGAATGGAATATTATATTGAAATATGTATAAAGAAAATTTAAAATTCATCGACCTCTTTTGTGGAATTGGAGGATTCAGAATAGCTTTTGAAGAAGCTTGTAAGGAGAGTGATATCGAGTCAGAATGTGTTTTCTCATCAGATATTGACAAATATGCACAAGATAGTTACGAAGCTAATTTTGGGGAAAGGCCTGCGGGAGATATTACCAAAATAGACGAAAAAGATATTCCAGATCACGATATTCTTTTTGCAGGATTTCCGTGTCAGCCCTTTAGTATTATAGGGCAAATGAAAGGATTAAATGATACTAGAGGTACTCTTTTCTTTGACATCGCTCGTATTCTTAAAGAAAAACAGCCAAAAGCATTTATTTTAGAAAATGTGAAACAGCTTGTTGGGCACGATGGAGGAAAAACATTAAAAGTTATCATACAAACTTTAAAAGATTTAGGCTACCATGTTCAGTACAGCGTTCTGAATGCACTGGATTTTGGCTTGCCACAAAAAAGAGAGCGTGTTGTCATAATAGGACATAAAGAACCCATAATGTTCACTTTTCCTAATCCTGAAAAACCTTATAAAGCACTAACTGATATTTTGGAAAAAAAGGTTGATGAAAAATTCTATGCTTCAGAACACATTAGAAACAAAAGGAAAGAAAAACATAAATCGTCCTATTATCCATCTATTTGGCATGAAAATAAGTCGGGTAATATTTGTTCTTATCCTTATTCTTGCGCATTACGAGCGGGAGCGTCACACAATTATCTATTAGTTAACGGAGAACGCCGACTGACACCAAGAGAAATGTTTAGATTACAAGGCTTTCCAGATTGGTATAAAATTGTGGTAAGCGATGCCCAAGCAAAAAAACAGGCTGGAAATGCTGTTCCTGTAAATATGATTAAAGCCGTTGCACAAAAGTTATTGCCTTATGTTGCTACAAGTCTCGACCAAGCTTTAGTTTTAAGAGAATATGATTTACAATACAATCCAAGCTAATGTCCAAACGCCAATCTCCAAAATTAAGAACTGTAACCAAGTCAATCGCAGCTTATCCATTAAATAAATTCAACTCAGAATTTCCTTATATTCTTGGTCAAGAAATCGTTTATTTATTAGCCAGCAAAGGAAGAGCAGATTTAGAAGGTTCTGAATGGGAACAAATTTTTGCACTATGCATTGGAGCAGAATGGAAACCTTCAAATGTTGGTTTAGATGATGTTGTAAAGGGAAATACAGCTTGGGGAGCAAAAACCGTCAAGTCGAATGTAAGAGATTTCAAAGATTTAAAGACAATACGCTTGATCTCTGGTCGAAATTCACCTGTTTATTCTTATGGAGGTACAATAGACACTACAGCTGACCCAAATGTCATTGGCAATCAAGTTTTAGAAATTTGGAACGAGCGAGTTTCAGCGATTAGAGAAAAGTTCAAAAACTTAAGAACTGTAGTGCTTGTTAAATCCAATGACCTTTCACAAGTTGCCGTATTTGAATTTGATACAATTCGATACGATTCTGAACTATATGATTTTATATGGAATCCACGAGGAAACCTTGAAGGCTTTGAAAAAGGCACTAAAACCAAAAGATTTACTTGGCAACCTCATGGTTCTCAATTTACAATTCACGAAAAAGTTCCAGAAGAAACTTTAATACTGAACATTAAACAACCAGAAAAATTAGATAAGGAGAAAATACTCAAAACTATTGGGTTTGATAAATCTTGGGTTACCGTAAAAAGGAAATGAAGATTAGCACAACACCGGTAAACCTCCCACAACCCCAATTCTTCAAACTGATTTCCAAATGAAAACAAAAGGATTGTTTATATTTGAGAAGTTTGTAAGGTTTTTTTTACAACAACTCTAAAATCTATTAAGATTGAGAAGATTTGTTAAATTTTTATTGTTTTTTTTGTTGATTACGATAGGTTTAGGTTTTGGAATCCATGCATACTATAAGCACTGTTTCAAACAAAACCTTAATTCAGAAGAACTTGATTATTTCATTGCCCAAATCAATAATTCAGAAGATTTGCCGGATGATTTTTACAAAATATATGATGAAATTCATCCCGAAAGTTTAGAGAATGACCTAATTTCATCGTTGATACACAAAACAGAATGTCAATCTCACAACATCGCCCGCAGGATCTATCCCTTGGTGAAACAACAAAATACTACCAGAATTGAAAATCTGACTTTTGAATATTTTTTGACTTGGGAAATAGAAAAACACACCGACCAAAAACAATGTCTCAACTGGAATGCCAGAAATTTTGATTTTCTATACAGGGCTACGGGCGTTGATTCCGCCTCAAGATTTTATTTCAAAAAGGATTTGGATAAATTGAATCGCAATGAAACTGAAACCCTGATAAAAATGTTTAAAAATCCGGTGCTGTATAATCCATTGAGAAAATTGAATCATGAATAAAACAATAAAAAAACAATCCCCCAAACAACTGAGTGTCTGAAGGATTGCTGATTTAAGTTCCCCTGATTTTATTGCAAATTCTCAGCTACTTCATCAATCATTTTGTTGATGGAAGTAATGCCGCCGCCCGACATGTACCAGATTTCGGGATTCAGATAAATGATTTTTCCGTTTTTGTAGGCATTCGTTTGCTGAATCAGTTTGTTTTCAATGGCTTCCTTGTTGGTCGCTTCGTGGTCGATCACCGCCGAACGGTCAATGATAAACAAATAATCCGGATTGGCTTCCTGAATGAATTCGTTGGAAACCGCCTGTCCGTGTCTCGTTACCTCCAAATTCTCCACGGCCTCTTTTACGCCCAATACATCATGGATGATTCCGAAGCGTGAACCTTTGCCGTAAGCACTGAATTTGCCGTTGTTGTACAAAACTATCAAAGCTTTTTTGTCGGAATCTTTCATTTTTTCATGGATGGTATTTATTTTTTCTTTGATGTCGTTCAATGCTTTGTCGGTGGCTTCTTTTTTGTCAAAAACTTCACCATAAATTCCCAAATTATTTTCAATCGAATTCATATAATCCTTGTAATCGATTTCGGCATAAATCGTAGGAGCGATTTTGGAAATTTCGGGATAATCGTTTTGCAGTCTTGCCGACATGAAAATCACTTCCGGATTCAGTTCATTCAGCTTTTCATAATCCACTTCCTTCAGCGTTCCCAAATCCACCACCGAAGCATCGTCCTTGAATTGTTGCAGATGCTGGGGAATATTCAACTTGGGAACCCCGAGAACAGGAATGCCCAATTCGGTCAAAGTTTCGAGCGAAGCAAAGTCCAATGCCACCACCCGTTGCGGATTTTTCACAACAGTGCTTGTGCCGAGCGTATGGGTGATTGTGATATTTTCTGCAGATTCAGCCGAGGTCGTTTCCGCCTTTGGTTCGTTCTTGCAACTTGCGAATGCAGTCAGCAATGACAGCAAGGATAATGTTAGGATATTTTTCATTTCTATTGGTTTTTAATGATTTAAATTATTGATTTATAATGAATTTATATTTAATAAATGTCTTTCAATGCCGAAAAATAATCGCAGAACAGTTGTTCTTTTTTCTCGATGATTTCAAAATTGATGTCAAAAATATCATTGAGCACTTTGGGATTGATGATGTTTTTTGTGGTGTCGTAATGCCGGATTTTTCCGTCTTTCATTGCCACGATATAATCCGAATAATTGGCTGCAAAATTGATTTCATGAATCACAATGATGATGGTTTTTCCTTTTTCTTTGCACAATTTCCTCAGTGTCCGCATGATTTGTACCGAATGTTTCATGTCCAAATTGTTCAGCGGTTCGTCTAACAAAATGTACTCTGTGTCTTGCGCCACGACCATCGCCAGAAATGCCCTTTGTTTCTGTCCGCCACTCAATTCGTCCACAAAACTGTTTTCGATGGATTTCAAATCCAAAAATGCAATGGCTTCATCAACTTTTTCATGGTCTTCCGCCGTCAGTCTTCCCTGAGAATAGGGGAAACGGCCAAAACTCACCAACTCTTTGACCGTCAGTTTCAAATCCAAATGATTCGATTGTTTTAGAATCGACAGATGTTGCGCCAGAATCCGGTTTTTGTAATCTTCAATGTTCTTTTTATCGATGATGATGCTGCCGTGATTCTGTTTCAGCAACCTTGAAATGATGCTGAGCAGCGTGCTTTTGCCGGCACCGTTGGCACCGATGATCGAAGTGATTTTTCCTTTGGGAATTTCAAGTGAAACCTTATCCAAAACAATCTTTTCGGAATAATTCTTCGATATGTTTTCGATTTTAATCATATTTTTTTGGCTTTTAGCAGCAGGAACATAAAGTAAATTCCTCCTACGAAATTAATGATGATACTGATGGTGGTGTTGAAATTAAATACTTGCTCCACAATGAATTGTCCACCCAAAACCGCAATGCAGCTCACCAAACAACAGGCGGGAATCAGTATGGAATGTTTATAGGTTTTGAACAGCTCGTATGTGAGATTGGTGACCAAGATGCCCAAAAAAGTCATCGGCCCTACCAATGCGGTGGAAACGGCGACCAACACGGCGATGATGAACAGATATAATTTCACGGTTTTGTCGTAATCCAATCCCAGATTGACGGCGGCTTCCTTCCCCAAAGCAATGACATCCAAGTTTTTGATTTGGCGGAAACCGATGATGAAACTCAAAATCATAAAAGCCAATGCATACCAGAACAAATCGGTGTTGATTTTGTTGAAGGAAGCAAACATTTGACCTTCTATAATCAGAAATTCATTCGGGTCAATGACCAATTGCAAAAAGGAACTGACCGTCCCGAAAAGCGTTCCCAAAACCAAACCAATCAGCAGCAGGAAATACATATTGCTTTTTCCTCTTTTGAAAATTAAAATGAAAAGCAAAAAAGCAAACAGCATCATCAATCCGATGGAAATGAAAAAATTGTCAGAATTTTTGATGACCTGAAAGGTTTTGTCGCCATACACAAAGACAATCAAAGTCTGAAAAAGCAGATAAACCGCTTCAAATCCCATGATGGAAGGCGTAAGGATTTTGTTGTTGGTCAGCGTTTGGAAAACCAGCGACGAATAGGCGATGCAACAGGAAACAATCAGCATGGAAGCAACTTTGAAACTTCTTCGTTCCAATGCATATTCCCAATTGTTCGGCAGTTTGTAAAACAAAAACAATTCACTGAGAATCAGTGTAATCAAAACAAGGGTGAATATTTTATTGGGGATACTCATCTTTGCTTTTTGATTAAAAGAATTAAGAAAATCACCCCGCCAACGATGCCCACCGTCATGCCGATAGGAACTTCGAACGGAAAAATAATCAGCCTTCCGATGATGTCGCAAATCAACAGGAAAATGGCACCGAATACAGCAGTAATCGGCAGTGTTTTTCGGAGATTGTCGCCATACAAAATGCTGACAATATTGGGAATCACCAAGCCCAAAAATGGAATGGTTCCAACGGTCAAAACCACCACGCTCACTGTGAGTGCAACACAAAATAATCCTATGTTCAGCACGGTTCTGTAATTCAGCCCTAAGTTTTTAGAAAAATTTTCGCCCATGCCGACCACCGTGAATTTGTTGGCATACAAATAAGTAATCACTACCGCCGGTATGCTCAAGTAAACCAATTCGTAATTTCCCTGAAGGATGCCCGAAAAATCACCGACCATCCATGCATTTACATTTTGAACCACATTGTTTTTGTAAGCGAAAAAAGTGGTGATGGAATTCAGGATTCCGCCGAACATCAAACCGACCAAGGGAACAAAAATAATGTTCCGATAACGGATTCTGTCTGCAATTTTCAGGAAAATAATGCTCGCCAAAAATGTAAATCCGAAGGCAAACAATATTCGTGTAAAGTTCCCGGATTGTGAAGCAAAAAGTATGGACGCCAGAATTCCCATTTTGGCAGCGTCCAATGTGCCGGCCGTTGTTGGTGCTACAAATCGGTTTTGGGTCATTTGCTGCATGATCAGTCCGCAGATGCTCATTCCAACACCTGCCAGAATCAGTGCCACTGTGCGCGGAATCCGGCTGATGCTCATCACCAATTGTTGCTCGTCCGTCCACCGAAACAAATCCGAAACGGCGATGTCTTTCACTCCGACAAAAAGTGAAATCACCGCCAATGCAATCAGCGCGAATATAAAATACAGTAGCCTCAAGCTATTTAGGATAATTCTAAATAGCAAAAATAGACTTTATATTCAGCAGAAAAAAATATTGGAGATTTAGTTGCTAAAAATCATGGTTTGGTGTGATAGAAAAACTTCAATCCAAATCAAGAGTCGATTTGTAGTGTAGTTCTTGTATGTTGTAAAATGAACCATTGTAAATAAATAGAAACAATGTTTTTATGAATGTAATGAGAAGGAGATTGATTGATATTGATGTTCAATTGACTTGATGATTTGCCAACAGAAAATCGCTGTACCTTTGATAATTAGTCGTTTTCATTTTTCAGTTTTTGGAGGGTTTGTTCCAATTCAAGGACCAGCGTTTTTTCGGCATTGAGAAAATCATTGGTCAGCATTTCCAATATGCCAATCACATCCAAGGTTTTGGTGTCGGAATTCAGAGCGAATACTTTTTGTGTAATCAGATTTCCAAGTTCTGAAAAGCCTTGTAATTGACGGTAAACTGCGGAAATCTGACGAACTTCGTCGATGTCCATGTTTTGAAAAATCCCACCGATTTTGGCGCTTTCAAAAGCCACATTTTCAACTTCAATAATTCGGATGCCGTTCCAACCCGGAATTTGTTCCTGACGAAATTGCTGGTTAGAAAAGTAGGGTGTCAAATAAATTTCCTTTGGCAAATGCATGCGCAAACTGTCAAAACCTTTTTTGATTTTTTCATGATAAACGACGGCATTGCTCAATGCTAAGTGGTTGGCTTCCAATTCGTCAATAATCAGCAACCTTGATTGAGAGATGTTTTCTTCAACTTTTTTATTGGCTTTGTTCTCGCTGACCATGATTCCGAGAAAAACCCCGAAAGCCACGATGAGCAGTTCAATCAGGTATTTCAGGAATGATTTTTTGTGCTTTTTTATGGAGAGACCCCAGCTTTTCATTCGTGTTTTCATCTCTCAAAAATACAATTTTTGATTGAAAATGAGTGGAATTTGTTTCTGTTCAATCAGAAGAATAATCCTTTGCTTTCGGAATCCTTCCGCTGATCCATTCCTTCACCTGAAGCTCAGAACCGGGCAGCATGGCAATTTGTTTGCTGTCCAGCTCAATTACACAAAAGACGAGCACATGGTAAGCAGTTTGGTTGTATTTCTTTGCGATTTCATCATCTTCAACCTTGGATACATAGCCCAAAAGTCTGAGAATTTTACCCTCTATTTCATAACCACTTTTTAAAAGTGAAGCAATCCAAATCGTTTCTCCTCCTTCCAATTTCACCTGATAATAGGGCTTGTCATTGTAGGATGAATGAACTTCGGTCACAAGTCCGTTAAATGCAACAATCTCTCCGTCAAATTCCTCGATTTTCTCTAAATCCTTGCTTTCAAAATTTGTCGGACAGGGATTTTCAACCTCAGCGTCCATTGAATTTTCTACCTCTGATTCAATCAAAGTCCTGATTTTATTACAGTTTGCATTCAGGTTTGGAATGATGCCATTTTTAACTTTCTCCAAAGCTCCCTGTTGTGTGATGATTTTTTGTTCTTCAGTGTCAATCATATTAAAAATAAAATTGAATTCTTTGTCATAGCAACGGTCGAATTCCGGTTTGATTTCCGAATAAGAAGTCATGTTACTATTCATGCAATTGCAGATTTTGTCAGAAATTTTTTGGGTAATGGTTTCAATACTTTGTGCAGAGCCGGTAAGACCAAACAGAAACATTAAAAAAGTTGTGATTCTTTTCATTTTTAACTGAGTTTATCATAAATCCCTTTCAGGGCAAGATGGGATTGAATTAATACAAGCCCAAATTTAATCAAAAAAGACAGGCATCCTGTTGGGATGCCTGTCATATATTAAAATTTGTTTAGATTATTTTTCTTTGTACGGACTTTGGTTATAGTATTTCATTGCTTGAGGCATAATCTTTTTGATTTGTTCCACACGATTGCCCGGATTGGGATGGGTACTCAGGAATTCAGGTGGAGTTTGTTGTCCTGCAGTGGCTTTTTCCATTCGCTGCCAGAAATTGATGGCTTCTTGAGGTGGGTAACCCGCCATCGCCATCAGATAGAGACCTGCCTCATCTGCATCGAGCTCCATCCCTCTGCCGTATTTCAGCATGGTCAAACCTGCACCCACTGGATACAGCTGATTGAAAACATTTCGCCATTCGCTGTTTGAAATTGCTACATTTCCACCGACCAACAGACCCTGTGCGACCATTGCATTGCTGACTTGTTCGGCACTGTGACCTGCGAGTGCATGTGCAACTTCGTGACCCATTACAACCGCTATGCCGGCTTCGTTCTGACAAACCGGTAGGATGCCTGAATAAAATGCAACTTTTCCACCGGGCATACACCAAGCATTCAACTGTTCGCTTTGAATTAGTGAAAATTCCCATTCATAACCCTTCAGTTCATCGGCTCTACCGATTTCGGTATAGAACTTTTCTGCTGCATATTTGATTCGTTGTCCAACATTGTTCACTTTTTTTGCATTGTCAGAAGTCTTGTCAACCTTATTGTCTTTCAATACCTGACTATATTGAGAGAAGGATTGAGGAAACAACTGTGCATTTGAAATCAACGACAAGGACTGTCTTCCAGTCAGTGGATTGGTTGCACAAGCAGCTGCCAGTAGCATAAGAACTGACAATGCCTTAAAATTTAGCTTTCTCATTTTATTAATTTTTTAAAATCGTTTTCAATTATTGTTCCAATTTCTCAACCCAATTTCCGTTTGATTTCGTTTAATTTCATCAAGGCTTCCACTGGTGTAAGTGTATTGATATCAATTCCCATCAGTTCTTCTCGTAGGGCTTCCAAAATTGGGTCGTCTAATTGGAAGAAACTGAGCTGCATATTCTCACTGCTGATTTTCTTTGTTTTGTCTGCAATTTTTTCATTAACATGCGAACTTTCGAGGGTTTTTAATACTTCATTTGCTCTTTTCAAAATCCACTGGGGCATTCCGGCCATCTTTGCCACATGGATTCCAAAGCTGTGTTCGCTGCCTCCCGGGACCAATTTTCTCAAAAATAAAATTGTGTTGTTGGCTTCCTTGACACTTACATTGAAATTTTTTATTCTTTCAAATGTTTTGGCCATTTCATTGAGTTCATGGTAGTGGGTGGCAAACAGGGTTTTGGGTCTGTATCGGTGTTCGTGGAGGAACTCAGAAATTGCCCAAGCGATTGAAATTCCGTCATAAGTACTTGTTCCCCTTCCGATTTCGTCGAGCAGAATCAGACTTCTCTCGGACAGATTATTCAGTATGCTGGCGGTTTCATTCATTTCGACCATAAAGGTGGATTCGCCCGACGATATATTGTCTGAAGCTCCTACGCGGGTAAAGATTTTATCAACAATCCCGATTTCGGCATTTTTTGCGGGTACAAAACATCCCATTTGTGCCATCAATACAATCAAGGCGGTTTGCCTGAGCAAAGCTGATTTACCAGACATGTTCGGCCCAGTAATCATGATGATTTGTTGTTCATTGGGCAAGAGTGATACACTGTTTGCAATATAATTTTCACCCGGTGGCAGCTGTTTTTCGATGACCGGATGTCTTCCGTCTTCAATCAGCAGATTGAGTTCTTCAGTGATTTTGGGGCGTACGAAATTGTTATTGAGCGCAGTTTCAGCAAACGAAGAAAACACATCCAACTGCGCAATGACGAAGGCAGATTTTTGAATTTCACTCAGATGCACTGACAGTTCATTCAATAATTCACCGAATAGTTGGGTTTCGAGTGCAAGGATTTTTTCTTCAGCGCCCAGAATCTGATTTTCGTATTCCTTGAGTTCTTCAGTGATGTATCGTTCTGCGTTGACAAGTGTTTGTTTTCTGATCCAATCATCTGGAACCTTGTCTTTGTGTGTATTCCTAACTTCTATATAGTAACCGAAAATATTATTGTATGATACTTTCAAGTTGGGAATACCGGTTCTCACACTTTCTCTGTTTCTCAATTCTTCCAGATAGTCTTTTCCTCTGGTTTTTAAGTTTCGCAGTTGGTCAAGTTCTTCTGAAATACCTGTGGCAATCACATTCCCTTTTTGCAACTGATGAGGTGGGTCATTGGAAAGTGTTTTTTTCAAATATTCAAATACGAATGTCCAGTCATTGAGTTTCTGTTCAAGAGTATCGATGCCAGGTATTCGGCTGAGATTTTTTTTGATGTTGCTGACTGTTTCCAGGCTTTGTGCCAGTGAGAGCAATTGCCTTGGTGTTATTTTGGAGGTGGTAATTTTGGCAGTCATTCTTTCCAAGTCACTGATACCGGAGAGTTGTTCACGCACAAAAATCCTAAGTTCATCATTTTTCAGAAAATATTCAACATGATCCAATCTTGCATTGATTTGGTTGATATCCTTCGGAATCATTACCATCCATCGTTTGAGAAGTCGGCCACCCATTGCAGAACAGCTACTGTCCAGTACATCAATCAGTGTGACTGCATCTGGATGAGGGGAGTGAATCAGCTCCAAATTTCGGATGGTAAACGAGTCCATCCATACAAAACTATTCTCGTCCAACCGCTGAATCCCGGTGATATGGTCGATTTGAAAATGATGGGTTTCGTCCAAGTACGAAAAAATTGCGCCTGCAGCGATGGTGCCCAGCCTGAGTTTTTCAATACCGAATCCTTTGAGAGATTTGACTTTGAAATGCCGGCTGAGTTTTTCGACTGCATAATCATATTGAAATGCCCAGTCTTCAATTTGGAAAGTGTTTTTGAGTTCTGGTATGTCAACTTTCTTTCTTTTTTGATGAATCAATTCACTGGGTCTGAAGCTTTGGATGACTTTTTGAAAATAGGTTTTATTTCCTTCGGCTATCAAGAATTCCCCGGTCGAAATATCGAGCAGTGCCATGCCGAATTTTTCATCTTCCTGATGGACCGACATCAGAAAGTTATTGGTTTTGGCACTGAGTACCTGATCGTTGAGTGAAACGCCGGGAGTGACCAATTCAGTGACGCCTCTTTTCACAATGGTTTTGGCTTGTTTGGGGTCCTCCAACTGATCACAAATGGCCACACGCAATCCGGCTCTGACCAGTTTGGGCAGATAGGTATCCAATGCGTGATGTGGAAAACCAGCCAGTTCAATGTGTGCGGCTGCTCCGTTGGCCCTTTTGGTCAGGGTGATGTCCAGAATCTTTGAACAACGAATGGCATCATCCCCAAAAGTTTCATAGAAATCACCTACCCGAAACAGCAGTAATGCATCCGGATATTTGGATTTAATACTGTTGTATTGCTTCATCAAAGGTGTTTCTTTTTTTGCCAATTTTGGTTGAATTTTAAGATGGCTAAGTTAATTCAAAATAAAGATTGTCTAAAATCATTTCTACATCGTTTTGAATCAATGCAAACTCAGAATTCCGAAATATAAAACCCACGGATTGACAAACAAATATAGAAAATTAATCTCTCAGGACTTCAACAACAATTCATCGATGATTCTAACGAATTCGTCTTTTGGCAATGCGCCGTTGTACTGGTGTGGGTTGTCGTCCATGGGACAGAAGATGAGTGTTGGAATGCTTCTGACGCCAAAGGCGGCCGCCAGTTCTCGTTCTGTTTCAGTATTGATTTTGTAAATGTCGATTCTCCCATCGTATTCTTCTGCCAGTTCATCCAAAATGGGGGCAATCATTGCGCAAGGACCACACCAACTTGCATAGAAATCGATGATACAAGGTTTGTCGCCCAAATAGACCCATTCTTGAGTGTTGGTCTCAAAATCCATAATGTTTTTGATAAAAAGCTCTTTTCCTATTGGGATGGTTTTGGTGCGTTTTGCTTCCATGATTCTGTCTGTAATTCTCAAAAGTAAGTAAAAATATCCGAATATTTTGAAAATTTAATGTTCTGAATTAATTTACGAATTTTGCGGAATGAAAAAGTTGAAACTTGAAGAGTTGGGACGGTTATCAGTGGACGAATTCAGGAAGACCGAAAAATTGCCTGTGGTGATTGTCCTCGATGATGTACGAAGTCTGTACAATGTAGGCTCAGTATTCAGAACGGCCGATGCTTTTTTGATAGAAAAAATATATCTCTGTGGAATCACTGGAACTCCACCCGGTAAAGAAATCAGGAAAACTGCGTTGGGTGCCACTGAGAGTGTGGAATGGGAATATGTGGAAGACATCAAAGGATTGATTGGAGAATTAAAGGAAAAAAACCATAGGATTCTTTCGGTAGAGCAAACCGATAGAAGCATTGACTTGTCTGAGTTGAAAATCGACTCTACTCAAAAGTATGCATTGATTTTTGGCAATGAAGTGGAGGGAGTGAATCAAAAAGTCATCAATATGAGTGATGCTTGTGTTGAAATTCAGCAGGAGGGAACCAAACATTCACTGAATGTGAGTGTTTGTGCAGGCATAGTGATGTGGGAATTTTTTAGAAAATTGAGTCCGCCGAATTAGTGTTTTTGGCATTATAACTATCTTTGCCCGAATGAATCCTATTCATAAACTATTGATTTCCCCATTTGTGATTCTCGTCCGTCTTTATCAGACAGCGATTTCGCCTTGGCTGGGTAGCAATTGCAGATATACACCGAGCTGTTCCAATTATATGATTGAGGCATTGCGTACACATGGATTGATAAAAGGTTTATATTTGGGTGCGAAAAGAATTTCAAGATGTCATCCTTGGGGTGGCAGTGGATATGATCCGGTACCAAAAAAAGAAACGAAATGATTAATTTACTATACATAACTTGGGACATCAACCCTGTAATGATTGATTTGGGTCCTCTACAAATACACTATTACAGCCTGATGTGGATACTTGCCTTTGTCATGGGGTGGTATGTGATGAAAAAAATATTAGAAACAGACAAAGTGGATGTGAAATTGCTCGATCCCTTGTTTCTATATTCTTTTTTAGGTGTCATTATCGGTGCGCGTTTGGGAGAATTGTTTTACAACTTAGATTACTATCAAGGAATGTCGTTGGGCAAAGCATTGATTGAAGTGTTTTTGCCGGTACAGCAAAATCCTGATTCTTCCGCTTTTTTTGGTTTGTTGAAAGGCTATGAATTTTCGGGTTTTAGAGGATTGGCCAGTCATGGTGCAACCATCGGGTTTATGATTTCCTCTTATTTATTCAACCGAAAATACCTTAAGAAGAACATTTTTTGGTTATTGGACAGGGTGGCCATAACGGTACCTTTGGGGGGAGCAGCCATCAGAGTGGGAAATTTCTTCAATTCTGAAATTGTTGGTAAGGTATCAGATTTGCCTTGGGCAGTTGAATTTGTTAACCAAAGTTCTGGATACGGTCAGATTGAACCCAGACATCCCTCACAGCTTTACGAGGCAATCTGTTATGTTATTATCTTTTTTGTGGTTTGGTTTGTTTATAGGAAAACCAGTCTGAAATACCGTCAGGGCTATATTTTCGGGCTGTTTTTTATACTGTTGTGGATCGTTAGATTTATTATTGAATTTTTCAAAGAAGACCAAGGAGAGGAATTTGTGGCTCAGCTGTTGAACATTGGGTTGAACAACGGACAGATACTGAGTATTCCATTTATTTTGTTCGGAATCCTCGTCATGTTTACATCAAAAAACAGAGTTTATAAAGATTAATTAATATGAAAAAAATGATTTTGGCGGCTGGACTGCTGATTTTTGTAGCGGCCTGTAATGAAAAGGGTGCATCGGGTTCAGAGGCAACCATTGCAGTAGAAATTGAATTCACTAAACAAGGAGAACTAGAGTTCTTGGATGGAGAAGGGCAAATACTGAAAAAAATTGACATTGAAATCGCAGACACACCCAACAAAAGAGCCAGAGGTTTGATGGACAGGTCGTCCATGGACCAGGACAAAGGGATGTTGTTTATTTTTGAAGACAATGAAATTCAGAAGCATACTTTTTATATGAAGGACACTCGTATTCCTTTGGACATCATGTATTTTGGCAAGGATTCAGTGCTGATCAATATTGCCCGCAATGCTCAACCGGGTGCTGAGAGTGAGTTGTCAGGCGGTACTGTCGCGGCAGCAAAGGAAGATTCAAAATTTGTGGTGGAAATCAATGGAGGTTTGGCTGATCAGTGGGGCATTAAAGAGGGAGAAACAAAAATCAACTGGATCCGCGATTGAGATAAAAATTGTTAAATTTACCATTGAACATAAAAACTTATAATTATGGGAATGATTAAAGAATTCAAAGAATTTGCAGTTAAAGGGAATGCCTTTGATATGGCTGTCGGTGTTATCATTGGAGGCGCATTTGGAACGATTGTGAGCAGTATCATTGATGATTTGGTGATGCCGATTGTTGCGGCCATTGTGGGAAAACCTGATTTCAGTAGTATTTTCTTTGCAATGGGGAAAGGAGCCAGTCAGATTCCTGTTGGTGCTTCGCTGGCCGAGGCAAGAGAGGTGGCACCGGATGCGGCGATTTTTGCTTATGGTAACTTTATTACCATTGCCATTAATTTCGTTCTGTTGGCATTGGTCGTATTTATGTTGGTAAGGGCACTCAACAAGATGAAAAGAAAACAAGCAGAAGAACCCGAAGCTACACCGACACCTTCCAACGAAGAAGTTCTCTTGGGAGAAATTAGGGATTTGCTGAAGGAGAATAAGTAATTGTATAAGAATCATGAAACCGGCTTTGTCGGTTTTTTTTTGCTGCGTAGAGATTTTGTTGCTTCAAACAATCATTGTTTGGATTCAGTTTACAAAAAAAGGCTGCATTAGCAGCCTTTGTATTTTGGTTAGTGTTATTAATCAAACTCTATATCTTCAGCAGCTTCTCCGTAGGGTTTGAATATTACCCTTCTGTTTTCAAGGTTTTTCCATGGTGGACAATTTGAAGTCGGGTCACATTCCGGCCATTTCAAATCTGTTTTTCCTTTGCCTACTGGCACCAGCTGATCGGCAGGAATTCCTTTGTTCACCAGATATCTCACTACAGCTGCGGCTCTTCTTTCAGACAAATTCTGGTTGTATGCAACGCTGCCTGCAGCATCGGTATGTCCTTCCACATAAAATTTATAAGTCGGGTGGGCCTGGAGAATGTAAAATGCTTGGTCGAGTTTCTGATATGAAACCTGGCGAATCACATCTTTGTCATAGTCGAACTCAATTCCCTGAATTGCTTCGGTCAGTGAGGTTGAAATTGAGCCAATGCTCACTTCTATAACCGGAAGTGGACAGCCTCCATTGGTCGGTGGACCTGGGATGGTAGGACATTCGTCGATGGTATCCGGGATACCGTCTTTGTCTGAATCCAGCGGACAGCCTGAGCCGTCAACGACATACCCGGCCGGAGTTCCAGGACATTTGTCATACAAGTCACATACGCCGTCATCGTCTTCATCTGCACATGGTGCAGGCATTTTGGGAGTCATCCCTTGTAGAGGGCTGTGCCATTGCAGTGAATTGTCGTGTTTTCCTAATTTGAAGTGAAGTCCCAGTGATACCGTGAGCATGTTGTCGTCACGGCCTTCTTCCTGATCGGCCAAAGTGATATAGCCTGGCAGTGGTTTACCTGAAGCATCGAACTCTTCATCTCCGGTCATCACATACATGGTTTTGAGTTCTAAATCAATTCTCCTACTGACTTTGTGTCTGAGTCCTGCGCCCACTTGTGCAAAAAAGGTACGGTCATTGAGTTTTACATCTGTAATGGTTTCCCAAGGAGTTTCTGTTTCCAAGCCTCTTCTTTCGGCTTTGTATTGGATCAATCCAGCACCTGCATAAGCATGCAAAGCCCATTTGAATTCAGATAGATTATCAACTCTTCTCAATAAATTGCTCAGATTAACATCACCCAACAAGCTGATTCCTAAGTATTGTGTTTTTCCTTCCCATTTGTTCCACTGTCCAAAGTGGGATGCTTTTGCAAATTGATGGGTCTTTCCGTACTGTGCGTTAAGCGCTATTCCAAATGCATGGTTAATCTCTTTGGTCAGCTGAATTTGAAAGTCGTAGCCAGGATTAAAGCCACCGTATCCCCAGCTCACCAAATCAGTATTCTGAAGTACATTACCACCAAAAAAGGCGGAAATATACCAATCGTTAAATTTTTTTGATTCTGAATTAAATTTTTGTGATTGGGTATTCTGTGCAAATGCAATTTGAAAACATAAAATTCCAAAAAGTGAAAATAAGTAAGTTCTCATCATAGATTCGTTGTTTAGGTATGGTTATAATTAAATGTTTTTTCAATTATTTTTAGCAAATGTAATAAAATTATATATCTAAACCGTAATTCAAAATCTTTTTTATAAAATTTCTTGAGAAAACTTGTGGGTGTGGAATTCTAAGTATTTGACTCTCAAATGTGATTTTGTTATAATACAAGAGGTCAATATCAATCAATCTGTCTTGATATCTTTGCTCGGGTTTTGAATAAACCCTACCCATTTCAACCTCAATTTTTTTAATAAGTTTCAATACTTTTATTGGTGAATATTCAGTGTTAATTTTTAGGGTCTGATTGAAGAAAAGTTGCTCAGATTCAAAATCTTCTGCTTCTGTTTCAATGACTTCAGAAAAATCAACAATTTCCCCAAAGTGTTGTTCAATCAACTTCTTGCAGGTTTTCAGGTTGCTTTCTTTGTCACCAAGATTGGTTCCGAGTAACAATATGACTGAATTGTGCGACATATAGCGCAAATTAATTTAATTGTTTTAAATAATGAAAAATTTTCTTGGAAATGTTTTTGCTGTTGTAGTGGGAAACCTCCTGACCTTTTCGCTTGGGGTCATACTCATTTGTATTATCCTCTTATTCTCGCTTGCGGGAAGTCTGTTTCAAGGGAGTAAACTCAAAGACGGTTCGGTGCTCGAAATTACATTTGAGAAACCCATCAATGAGAGCTCCATGGATGAAGAATTTGGTTTGTTTTCATCTTCATCGGATAAGTCAGTTTACTTCAGAGACATCATCAGAACGATAGAAGCTGCCGCTGACGATGACAAAATCAGAGGAATCAGTCTGAAGGTAGAATCATTTTCTGGTGGAACCTCACAACTCACCGATATCAGAAACGCACTAAATGAATTCAAAAACAGTGGCAAATTTATATATGCATATACCCATAATACCAGCCAGAGTTCCTACATTCTGAGCACGGTGGCTGATTCTCTTTTTCAGAATCCATTGGGCATGATTTTTTTTCAAGGGCTGAATGCCGAAGTGATGTTTTATAAAAACTTGGGTGACAAATACGGAATTGATTTTCAGGTTATCAGACACGGTGAATACAAATCCGCTGTTGAGCCATTTCTCAGAGATGATTTGTCTGATGAAAACCGGGAACAACTGACTTTATTACTCAACGATTTTTGGTCAAATATTTCTGATAAGGTGGCAGCATCAAGGAACATGACCACCGAACAACTTAATCATTATACCGACAGCCTGTTTGCTTTTAATCCTTCATCTGCACTCAAATACAAATTGGTCGATAAATTGGTGGCTGAGTCAGAATACGATCAGGCGCTTGTAAACCGTCTGAAACTGAAGGGAAGTGAGGATGAAAATATTGAAGATGTATTGGACAAACACACCATCTCCTTTGAGGATTATGCTGCAACATTAAAGAAAGAAAGTCACAAGGACAAGGTGGCGGTGCTCTATGCTTCGGGTACCATCATGTCTGGTGACGGTTATACAGGTATTCAGTCTGAAGTATATAAAGAAGCCATCCGCAAATTGAAAGATGACAAACAGGTGAAAGCGGTGGTCCTTAGAGTGAATTCTCCCGGCGGAAGTGCAGATGCAGCAGAAGAAATTTTGTATGAGTTGAGACAATTACGAAAAAGCAAGCCGGTCATTGTTTCGTTTGGAGACATCGCAGCTTCGGGTGGATATTATATTGCAATGGAATCGGATTCAATCATTGCAAACCCAAATACGCTTACAGGTTCCATTGGAGTTCTTGGAATGATTCCTTCGGTGAAAAAAATGGTCAACAGCATAGGCATCACCACAGATTATGTCAATACCAACAAAAATTCAGATTTCCTCAGATCAATAATGAAACCTATGACCGAAACCGGAATGAAAACCATGACCGAAATGACTGAAAATGTTTATTCGGTTTTTGTGAATCATGTAATGTCCAACAGAGAAATGACCTATGAGCAGGTTGACAGTATAGGCGGTGGTAGAATTTGGTCGGGAACCCGTGCTTTGGAAATCGGTTTGATTGACAGTTTCGGAACACTTGAAGACGCCATTCAGGCAGCAGCATTCAAAGCTGAACTTGATAAATACAGTGTTTCGTCTTATCCATTTAAGAAAAATGATTTGGAAACTATACTGAAAGAATACGGAATGGTGAAGTCACAAGCTTTTGTTGAAAGCGAACTCGGGAGCGAATATTATGGAATTTACCGGGATTTGAAAGCCATTAAGGAAAATAAAGGTGTACAGTTGAGGATGCCGTTTGGCATTAATATTAAATAATTAACCCAAACAATACCAAAAGAAAAGAGTGCCATTTTCGGGCACTCTTTTATTGTTTTTTCAAGCTACTGAATCAGATTCCAGCACCTTCTTCCATTTCAAAATCATTATTGTCCATATTGTTCTGCTGTCTTTTTCGCTGATCTCTTTTTGACTGATTAAATCGATAAGTAAATGATAGGTTGATTGACCTGGCATTCCATCTGGATTCTCTTTCCATGTGGAAATTGTCTCCAAAAGAAGTCATATTGAAAGAACGGGAATCAAACAAATCACGAACACTGGCGGTAAGTGTAGCATTGTCATCGAACAAATCTTTGCTGATGGAAAGGTCAACACCATACATCGGTTTTCTTTCGCTTTGTGCTGATTTGCTTCCCGCACGGTACATGCCAGAAATTTGGAGAGAAATTTTTGATGGCAATGTAAAGGTGTTGCTCAGGCGGCCGAACCAGCTGAACCCATCTCCGTCAAAATTGGTTACTTGATTAATGGTTTCACCGGTGTCGGGGTCAATGTGGGTATCGGTATGCGAACCTCTGGTTTTGTAGCCAAACAGATTGACATTCCCCATCAAGTTCCACCATCTCCATGGACGATAGGTAAAGGTCAAATCACCACCATATCTTTCATCTGTCCCAACATTGATGGGTCGTGTAACGATGCTGCCTTCTTCATTGATGGACTGGTATCTCTGCATATTGTCATGGGTAATGGAATAATAAATATTGGGAGTAATCATCAGACCACCCAATTTTGTCATATATGATAATTCGTATGAATCAGTGTATTGTGGATTCAAATTCGGATTACCCATAAACAAGTTTCTGTTGTCTGAATAATTGGAGAATGGAATCAGCCACCAACTGCTGGGTCTTCTGACCCTACGGCTATAACTCAGTTGCAATTGGTCTGTATTTTCAAATTCGTAATTCAGAAACAGGCTTGGGAAGAAATCAGTGTAATTTTTGTTCACCACACTGTTGTTCAGAATGGATTTTACTGTAATGTCAGAATTTTCCATTCTCACACCTGCAAAATAGGAGAATTTCCCGAATCCTTGTCCAAATTGTACATAGGCTGCATAAACATTTTGTCTATAATCTGTGCGTGTAGCGAAGTTTTCCTTTGGCATCCATCCATCCGCAACTAAGCTGTCCACTGCAAAGTCTGTGAGTATGCCACTGATGTCGCCTCTTGCACCGATTTCGAGTTTGCTTTTTTCGCCGAACGGATAAACATAATCTGCTGAGATTGTTGTGCTGTTACGGGTTTCGAAGTTATGAGTTCTTTCTGAAGAATCAACCAGATTCCCTATTTCTCTCAAATCCCCACTTTCAGTATCCTCCATGTAATTGGCCCTGACATCTACTGTAAACTCATGACCTTTTGTATCAAATTCGTGTTTGTATCCAAAATTTCCTTCTAAGTATGATCGGTTGCCCTTCTCTTGCTGTGTTCTTGTGGAGGAAGCGGTTTGATTATAATCTGAATCAAAGTCGATATAACTGATGTCCGAACTCACTTTGTCGTCCGAGTTTCTGTAACTTCCAGAAATGGTAAAAGTATCTTTGTTGGTCAGATAATATTCAGTACCCAACATGAAATTGTATCCGTTGTTTATCCGTTTTCCTTCGCTATTCATTTCTTCGTATCTCGGAACACCGGCTGAGTTGAATCGGGTGGTCAATGAATTGCTTTCGTTTTCTCGACTGGAATATCGGTACCCGAAATTGGTGAATAAATTCCATTTTCCGGTTCTGTAATTGAGGTTCACAGAAGCAGATGCAGTTTCAGGAATTCCACCAGATACATTTACTGAACCGTTGAGTCCCCTTAATTTTCCTTTTTTAAGAATGATATTGATGATTCCCGAACTCCCTTCGGCTTCATATCTTGCCGATGGATTGGTCACCACTTCTATTCTGTCAACGATGTCGGCCGGCAGGCTCTGTAATGCCTGTGCTGGGTCAGAAACCCCTATCAGTGCAGAGGGTTTGCCGTCTATCAGAATTCTGACATTTTCACTGCCTCTCAAACTTACATTGCCCTCGCCATCCACTTGTACCGAAGGCACATTTTCAAGCGCTTCTGAAAGGGACCTCCCTTTGCTCATCGGGTCATTGGAAACATCATAAACTTTTTTATCCAGTTCCATTCTGTACAAGGGAGCTGAGGATGCACTGATTACCGCACCCTCCAAAGTTACCACCGATTGTTCATCAATCACGAAAACCCCCAAGTTTTCGTTTTTTGTAACTTGAATGTCTCTCTCAACGGTATTCCCGGTAATGGATTCTATATTGAGCAGATAATCACCTGCCGCAACTTCCAGCGAAAAATTACCCGCTGCATCTGTAAGGCTTCCGGTGATTTCGTCGAAGGTTTCAGGGTTCAATACGGAAATCAGGGTGTATTCCAGCGGATTGTTCTGATTGTCAGTGACTTTCCCTTTGAGGTTGAATGTTTGTGAATAGCAAAAAATAAATGAGAGGAGTGTAATTAGAGTTAATTTTTTTTTGGCTAACATTGTTTGGTTAATATTTAAATATTAAAAATGCCTTCAACTTGGAAGGCATTTGGTAATGACTATTTTTTTTACTGTTTCGGTTTTTGGAATTCCTTTGCCTTGTTGTCTTTTGCCTCCTGAATTTTGATTTTCTCCATTGTTTTTAGTTGATTTTCATTCAGTACGGCTTCAATCTCTTTTTGTTTGGCTTCATTCAAAGCCTTGAAATTTTCTGAAGTACCTGTGCCCCTGATGGCGACTTTCTTTTCAGTGTACTTTTTGTGGATTGCAAGAATTTCACTTTTCTGTGCTTCCGTCAATTGCAACTCGTCGCTGTATTTTTCAAAATTAACATTCACAGCATTTTGCTGGGATTTCACCTGCGCTTGGGTCAGGCCGGCGAAAAAAATGGTTACAGCTACAATTAAAAGTTTTTTCATGATTTTTGTTTTTTTAATTAATCCAATATTAAGCCAAATATGACACGAATTTAATAATATTTTGTTAAAGTTAATAGGCTTTTGCAAAAAGAACTTTGTATTTGGCCGCTTGGCCTGAATAAAAGTCTGTTTTATTTTTCAAATCGACTTCTTCAAAAGGGATACATCGGATGGTAGCCTTGGTGTCATCTTTGATTTTTTCTTCGGTTTCTGCACTACCGTCCCAATAAGCGGATACAAACCCACCTTTGTTTTCAAGCACATCTTTAAACTCTTCGTAGGTACTGACTTCAGTGATATGTTGGTTTCTGAAATCGAGTGCCCGTTGAAAAATATTTTGTTGTATTTCCGTCAGTTTTGATTTGATTAACATTGGCAGTCCTTCTATTTTCTCATAAGATTTTTCAAGTGTATCTCTTCTTACCAGTTCCACTTGTCTATTTTCCAAATCTCTCGGGCCTATGGCAATTCTCAGTGGAACACCTTTCAATTCGTATTCATTGAATTTCCATCCGGGTTTGACTTTGTCGTCATCGTCAAATTTAACAGAGATTCCTTCTTTTTGAAGACCGTCAACAATTTTGTTGGCACACTCAAAAATTGCGTTTTGCTGTTCTTTGTTTTTATAAATTGGAACGATGACCACCTGAATAGGGGCCAAATTGGGCGGCAAAACCAGTCCGGAGTCGTCAGAATGGGTCATAATCAATGCGCCTATCAATCGGGTGGATACTCCCCAGGAAGTAGCCCAAACATATTCGAGCTTGCCTTGATTTGAAGTAAATTTCACATCAAATGCTTTTGCGAAGTTTTGCCCCAAAAAGTGAGAAGTGCCTGCTTGTAATGCTTTTCCGTCCTGCATCAATGCCTCTATACAGAAAGTTTCTTCAGCACCTGCAAATCTTTCACTTTCGGTCTTGGCTCCCTGAATCACAGGAATGGCCATGAAGTTTTCGACAAAGCGGGTATAGACATCCAACATTTTTGTGGCTTCCTCCATTGCTTCTTCTTTGGTGGCGTGAGCAGTATGCCCTTCCTGCCACAGGAATTCGGCAGTTCTCAGAAAAAGCCTTGTCCTCATTTCCCATCTGACAACATTTGCCCATTGATTGATTAGTATAGGCAAATCTCTGTAGGATTGAATCCAATTTTTGTATGTACTCCAGATGATGGCTTCAGAAGTGGGACGAACCACGAGTTCTTCTTCTAATTTAGCTTCTGGGTCAACGATGAGCTTGCCTTTGTTTTCCGGGTCATTTTTTAGTCTGTAATGTGTGACCACTGCACATTCTTTTGCAAATCCTTCGGCGTTTTTTTCTTCGGCTTCAAAAAGACTTTTGGGAACAAACAAAGGGAAGTAGGCATTCTGATGGCCGGTTTCCTTGAACATCCGGTCGAGTTCTGCCTGCATTTTTTCCCAGATTGCATACCCATATGGTTTGATGACCATGCAACCACGAACCTTTGAATTTTCAGCCATACCGGTTTGAATCACCAGTTCATTGTACCATTTTGAATAATCTTCACTTCTCGGAGTCAGTTTTGCCATTGTATGGAGTTTATTGATGTTTTTGGGTTTAACATTTCATTAATTTTGGCATAGTAATTGCCTTTTTGTAATAAAGTTTTGAATTTAGATATTAATTTCTAATTTTAGAACGGCAAATTTAAAGATTACTAATTGTTAATAGAATAAAAATGAGCAAAGTTTACAAATATTCCAAAAAAATCTTCAATTACATTGGAGCAGCTGTTCTTTTGATTGGAGTAGGAGCCTGCACAACCACGCAGACAACTGCTGCGCTGAGTGGTGAGACCGATGGGGTTTATTACAGCCCGGATAGAGACGGAAGAGTAGATTATGCAAATACATCTGCCGGAAATGATTACGATATTAAGGTCGGTGGAGCCTATTTTGACGCCAATGGAAATGGGGCAGAGGATTTTTATTACGATGATCCACAAGCTCAACAGTCTCAACCATCCAATGGAAATCAGCAAACTGTAAACATATACAACAACGGTGGCTCATTCTCTACTTCTCCTTCTACGGACTGGGGCAGATATGATGGTTTGGACATTACTATTAATAATTATGGATACGGGTGGTACAGTCCCTGGAGATTCGGATACAGCAGCTATTGGGGTTGGGGCTATCCCTACTATGGTTCCTATTGGGGAGCGTGGGGTTATCCTTATTATGGCTCTTATTGGGGCTGGGGTTATCCTTATTACGGCTCTTATTGGGGCTGGGGCTATCCTTATCATGGTTCCTACTGGGGTTGGGGATACCCATATTACGGATACGGCTATGGATACGGAGGGTATTATGGAAGTTACTTTCACAGAGGTACAGCCGTGGCCCCTGGAATCAGACCAGGCTCAGGTCTGAGCTATGGTAACGGATCACCATACAGAATGTCAGGTACAGCAATCAGAGATGGAAGAAACATTGGTGAAACCAGAACTGGGAATGTAAGAGGTGGGAATACACAATCAAATGTCAGAGCTGTCCGCAGTACAAATACAAGAACAGATGTTCAAACTGGGGCTGTTAGAACAGGGAATGTGCGCGCTACCCAAAACAACAATAACAATATTGGCTCCGTCAGGGACAATACATCTACGGTGAGAGACCAGAACACCGGAGCAGTGAGAAATCAAAATACAGGAGCTGTAAGAGACCAGAACACCGGAGCAGTGAGAAACCAAAATACCGGTGGGGTAAGAGGTCAGAATACTGGAGCAGTACGAAGCAACGGTATAAGTAGCGGACAAAACAGCAATGGAAGCGTGGCACCCGTGCGACAAGTGAGGCCTACAGCACCAGCGAATGTAAGACCAAATTCAACCACAACATTCCCAACAAGGAGTAATAATTCAAATATCAGAAACAATAACAATATGAGTACGCCGAGAACAACTTCTCCAAACCGTTCGGGAGGCAGTATCAATGTGCCAAGGAGCAGTTCTCCAAGCTCAGGCATAAACCGAGGAACTTCGGTGCCGAGGAGCAGTAGTCCCTCTATTCGTTCAAGTCCTTCTTCATCCTCATCCATGGGTGGGGGCGTGAGAAGCAGCGGCGGCTCAATCAGAAGATAAAAATTCAACTTGGGGCCTGTTAATTTAACAGGCCTTTCTTTATTAATGATAAAAAAATAATTTAAATGAAAAAAATTTTCATCATAATTACAGGCATAGCGGGAATTGCATATGCTCAAACCGTTCAGGACATAAACTCAGTACCTGCATATTCCAACGGCCTGAATTCTGGAAGTGCAAGATACATTGGAATGGGTGGTTCTATGGGATCATTGGGGGGCGATATATCATCTGTTGAACAAAACCCTGCCGGACTGGGCGTAGCTATTACTTCAGATGTGAATGTAAGCCTTGGCGTAGATTCCTATAAAAACAGTTCTACTTTTGGAGATTCATTTAAAACCAAAGACAATACGGTGAACATCCAAAATGTGGGTGCAACTTTTGTGTTTTCTAACAGTGACGATGCTTGGAACCGATTTTCACTCGGATTGAAATTCTCACAAGAAAATCTTGATAACTGGATCAACTTAGGAAGAAACAACAATATTACCGGCACTTATTTAACAAATGATGACCCAGAAGAATACACCACATACACCATGGCCGGATACCAAGACGCCGTCAATGGTTACAAAACCAAGATGTCAATCAACTTTGGAGCGAGTTACAAAGACCAAATGTATTTTGGGTTGGGAATGAACATTCATCAGGTCAGATTTGATAATTATGTGATATTTGACGAAGATACAGAAGGTACGGTTTACAGATACGACCTTAACGGTACACCTTATTCCTCTGACGCTTCAGGAATATCTCTCAGTGCAGGTGTGATTGGTAAGGTGAATGATGCAGTCAGACTGGGCTTGGCATACCATAGCCCTGTATGGTATTCAAATATCGAAGAAAATTATTATGCGGATTTGCCATACTCAGATGGGAATTATTATTATGATTTTTATTACAGTCAATATGACAGAAATTCAAACGGCAGATTGGTGGCAAGTGCCGGAATGGTGGTTGGTAAATCTTTGGCCGTAAACGCTGATTATACCTTGCACATGAACGGCAGCACTAAATTCAAACCCCAAAGAGATTTTCAATCCACCAATGCTTTTATGGATAAATATTTGAAATCCAACAGCGAGTTCAGACTGGGAGCCGAATACAGGATAGATAAATTCAAAATACGAGCAGGTTTCAATTTCATTGAATCACCCTTTGACAATATCTCTCTTGAAACGGATGAAGGCAATGGAAGCGTAGCAATCCGTAATTTTTCAGATGCTTTCAGTGGTAACATCAACAGATTCAGTTTCGGTGCAGGCTATGATTTCGGTGGTTTTTATTTGGATGCAGCATATCAGTTCCAGACACAGAATTACAACTATATATTCGGAAACGCTGATTATATTGATTATGATTATTATGACGACACTGTTTATTATGCATCCATTCCCATGAATTCACCCTATAATTATTCAGCCAAAGTAAAAAATACAAGAGGTATGTTTCTTTTGACTGCTGGTTGGCAGTTCTAAGACGATAATTCCCAATTAAGAGTAAAATAAAAGCCCGGATTCCGGGCTTTTTATAATAAATATGTTTTTTTATTAAATCGAATAATTGGGTGCTTCTTTGGTGATAACCACATCATGTGGATGGCTTTCATTTAGCCCGGCATTGGTGATTTTTACAAATTTCCCGTTCTTAATCAGCGAGTCAATGTCGGCTGTACCACAATAACCCATTCCGGCCCTCAAACCACCACAAAGTTGATAAACCACTTCAGAAAGGCTGCCCTTGTATGGAACCCTGCCTTCTATACCTTCAGGTACCAATTTCTTGGCCTCCGACTGAAAATACCTGTCCTTGCTTCCTCGTTTCATCGCAGAGAGTGAGCCCATTCCTTGATAGCTTTTGAATTTCCTACCCTGATAAATCACTTCCTCACCGGGTGCCTCTTCTGTGCCTGCAAACAAACTGCCGAGCATAACGCAATTCGCACCCGAAGCAATGGCTTTCACTATGTCTCCAGAAAGTTTGATGCCACCATCACCGATTACAGACACATTTTTTGTTCTCGCATATTGAGATACATCGTAGATGGCAGAAAGTTGTGGAACACCCACGCCGGCCACCACTCTGGTAGTACAGATGGAACCCGGGCCTACACCCACTTTGAGAACATTTGCACCGGCCTCAATCAGGTCTTTGGCTGCAGCAGCAGTTACAATATTCCCGCCTACGATGTCAAGATCTGGGAAAGCATTTCTGACTTCTTTTACTTTTTCAATTACTCCTTTTGAATGCCCATGGGCAGAATCAAGTGCTACAATATCAACAGATTTGTTGACCAAAGCCTGAATTCTTTCGAGTGAATCTTCTCCCACGCCGATACCGGCACCTACTCTGAGCCGTCCTTGACTGTCTTTGCAAGAATTAGGGAATTCCGTTAGATTGTCAATGTCTTTGATGGTGATCAATCCAATCAGGCGGTAACTATCATCGACTATCGGTAGTTTTTCCACCCTGTTTTTGAGCAATATGTCTTTTGCTTTGTGTAAATCTGTACTGATGTCGGAAGTAATTAGGTTTTCTTTTGTCATCACATCTTCTACCCGCTGTTCCATATCGGTTTGATAGCGAATGTCTCGGTTGGTGATGATTCCCACCAGGGTTCTGTCTTCTTCAATCACCGGCAAGCCCGAAATCCTATATCTTTTCATTAACTCTTCGGCGTCTCTGAGCAAATGGTGACGGGAAAGGGTGATGGGGTCAGAAATCATCCCGTTCTCGGATCTTTTGACCATATCGACCTGAGCAGCCTGTTCTTTGATAGACATATTTTTATGAATGAATGCAAGTCCACCCTCCCGTGCGAGGGAGATGGCGAGTTTGTATTCAGAAACGGTGTCCATGGCTGCAGAAACCAACGGAATATTGAGCTGAATTTTGTCTGTCAATCTCGTTTTTAACGAGACTTTGTTGGGGAGAACCTCCGAATAAGCGGGCACAAGCAGTACATCATCAAAGGTGAAAGCTTCCTGAATAATTTTGTCTGTTAAAGGCATTGCTTTTTGCTGAGCAAATTTAAGGAATACAAAAGAATTATTTCTACAAATTGAAGAATATGTTCAAAAACTATGATAAATTCGAACACTTTCACAATTTTTTAGGCATTTCAACTGTAAAATAGTTCTTATTTTCGCAGGATAAATTCGACCCAATGAATATTTCTTTCAAAAAGTGGAACAATCGACTCGGCATATTGATGTTTTTGACCGGAGCAGTGGTTTATCTCTCTACGATGGAGCGAAAATTAAGTTTCTGGGATTGTGGTGAGTACATTGTTTCCTCTGCCAAATTAGGTGTAACTCACGCACCCGGTGCAGCTTTGTTTCAGTTGATTGGAGCGGTCTGGTCTGGATTGGCATTTGGTGACGGCACCAAATATGCGCTTGTAATCAATTCAATGTCTGCTATTTGCAGTGCATTGACCATCATGTTTCTTTTTTGGACCATTACTCATTTTGTCAGAAGAATGTTCAAAATCACAAAAACAGACGGGCTTAGCGAAAATATTTTTGGAACAGAACTTACCGAATCACAAACCATGATTGCTCTTGGCAGTGCTTTGGTAGGCTCGGCTGTGTTTATGTTCAGTGATACCTTTTGGTTCTCTGCCGTGGAAGGTGAAGTGTATGCCATGGCATCGATGTTTACCGCTTTGCTTTTTTGGCTGGGTTGCAAATGGGAGGAAGAGAAAGACAAGGCAAAAGAAAACAAATGGTTTTTGTTGATTTCATTGGTCATCGGATTGGGTACCGGTGTGCACCTGATGGTTATACTTGCCATTCCGGCAGTTTGCTATCTCTATTATGCCAAACATTATAAATTCACCATCAAGAATTTTATTATTGCCAATTTAATCATAGCATTGTTTTTTGGTTTTGTTTTCAAAGTCATTTTTGAAGTCGTGATGACTTTCTTTGGAAACACAGAAATTTATGTCGTCAATAATTTTGGATTGCCATTCAATTCTGGAACTTTTGTGGCCGGACTAATTTTGGCTTTTGTGTTTTATTTGTCCATTCGGATAACTGCAAAAAGAAACTGGAAACTACTCAATACCATGGTGCTTTCTTTGCTCTTTATGCTGATAGGTTTTTCGGCTTGGATGATGATACCCATCCGTGCAAACGCCAATCCGCACATGAATCTGAACGACCCCGACACTGCACTGGGAATGCTCGATTATTACAACCGGGTTCAATATGGTGATTGGCCGACCATTTATGGTCAGACCTATGTGGCGGACATTGCAGAGGACGGTATAGCCGTTGACCCGAACGGAAATTATCAAACCAGAAACATTGGCGAGAATTATGTAAAGGACAAAGACAGAGGCAAATACATAAAAGTGTCTGACAGGAGAGAATATGTTTACAACAAAAAGTACATTAAATTTTTCCCGAAAATGTATTATAGCGGACCGGACTCGGATGTGATGGAAAATTATGCTTCGCTCTACGGCTTTCCTGAATTCTCACTCAACACCCAATATTTCAATAACTTCGCTGATGACGCAAACACTAGAGCGCAGAAAAGACAGTTTGCAGAACAGCAATACGGAGAACTGTTGAGAAAAAGAGACGAGCACAGACTGAAAATCGCTGACCTGAAAGAAAATGCAGACATACTAAACATCGAATCACCTACTTTGTGGCAGCAAATCAATTATTTTGTTGATTATCAGTTGGGTTATATGGGGTTCCGTTATTTTATGTGGAATTTTTCGGGCCGTCAAAACGATTGGGAAGGTAAGATGGAAGTTACAAAAGGAAATTGGATCAGCGGGATTCCGTTTCTGGACAATTACAGACTGGGTGATCAGTCAAACTTGCCTGAAGTTTACAAAGAAAACAAAGGCCACAATGTGTATTTTATGTTGCCCTTACTACTCGGACTGATTGGCTTCTTTGTACAGTTAAACAGAAACTTCATTCACTGGTGGGCATTGCTTTCTCTCTTTTTACTGACCAGTGTAGGAATTATCTTCTATACCAGCGTTAAACCTTTTGAACCCAGAGAAAGAGATTATGCACTGGTAAGTTCTTTTTATGCGTTTGCCATTTGGGTGGGGCTGGGTGTTCAGGGAATTTATTTACTGATAGAACATTACCGAAAGAAAAAATTGAAAACAAAAACCGCAGTACTCATTTCGGTGCTTTGTATGAGCGTCCCCGCACTGATGGGGTTTCAGAATTGGGATGACCATGACCGTTCAAAAAGAGAAGGTGCTTACGCACTGGCTTATAATTATCTGAACAATCTCGACGAGAATTCAATCCTGTTTGTGTATGGAGACAATGATACCTATCCCTTGTGGGGGCTTCAGGAAACCGAAAATTTCAGAGACGATGTGAAGATTGTCAACTACACACTTTTGGGTTCTCCGTGGAACATTGAACAGTCGCTGAGAAAAACTTACAATGCCTCACCACTTCCGTCCAAACTGGAATACAAGGATTATCAACTGAACACCAATGACAACATCATGGTAGTGGGAGGGAGCCTGAAATCGATTTTCAGTCAACTTCACAGTCTGTTCAAACAAGACAGCGCAATGAGTGTTTCCGAAATTCTGGAATTGTCACCGAATGAAATTTCTAAACATCTGATAGACCCAGGTTACGACCCTGCAGGCATTCAAGAGTTGTACAGAATGATTCGTCCACTTGAGAAATATGTAGTCCAAGACAGTATGACTGTGAAAGAAGCCTACGATTTTCTGATGAATAAAAGTGAAGCAAAAGCTGCATTGGCAGATTATTATGAATATCCAATAGGCGCAGTCAATTATTTGCCGGTCGATAAATTAGTGATTCCCGTTAACAAGGAAAATGCAATTAAATACGGAATAGTCTCACAGAAAGATGCCGACCAGCTGGTGGATTATATCACCATCCAAATCAACAAAAGACAATTGTACAAATCAGAATTACTGATGATTTCAATGTTCGCAGAATACAACTGGGACAGAGCAATTTACTTCAGCGGAGGAGGCATTTCTGACCCGGGAAACATCTTCTGGCTGAATGATTATCTTGAAAACAACGGATTCAATTACAAACTGGTACCCATTAAAACTCCGTTTGGAAAAGATGGAAAATTGGGCAGAAGTAATCCTGAAAAAATGTTAGAGAATTTCAACAATTACAAATGGGCGAATTATCATCTCGACAATGCCTCTTTTT
>JGI12420J12819_1000236_pt1 | contig 36650 bp, 30 predicted proteins | sample Passage237A_FD_12819 | JGI IMG/M metagenome (IMG submission 12819) | reverse complement strand
GGCCCAGAGCCTGCGTGAAGAGAGGTTCCATCCGGCCACACTGCCGCACAGGCTCCGATCAAGCAAGGCACCTTCCACACGAAGCGCGATTGATCCGTTTTCAGGAACGCGATCGTGCCATGTGACCTTGATCCGTTTCCGAACAGGTAGTTGCGTTCCCATTGCAGCGACGTCCCCTGACCAGCCCCGGCATGCCATCGCCCGATTCGAAGACGTGTGTCCCGATCGACTGCGCTTTTGCGTTATAGGCGCAGGGCCTTCGCATGGCCTGCCTTCCGAATCGCCAAGGAGCGTACTCGATGAACCAATCAAGCCCCATCCGGAACGCGTTGCTTCCGGCTCTCGCGCTGTGCCTCGCTTCCGGCGGGCTGTTCGCCAAGGAGGGTCGACTTCCGGTCGCCCGGGGCAGTGCGCCCGCCGTGTCGGTCATCTCCGGAAGTCCCCTGACCGTACGTATCGGAGACGAGCACTCCTACCAGGTGTTGAATGCGGACGTGCCCGGCGTGGGACAGATTTATCCATCCGGTTCGACGGGTACGGCCGACATGGGCTGGCTGGTCGCCGTGGAATCGGCGCCCGGCAGCTTCGACCTCCACGGGCCCGACTTCCCGAGCCATTCGAGCGGCTCGGCCACCGGCAGTCTTGGTGCGGTGCTGGCGTACACGGGGCGCACGCTGAGCGGCGTCAGCGGTGCGGGCACGGTTGCCTCGCCGTATCGCGTGACGGTGCAGAACACCCTGGGCGGAACGTCGCTTTCGACCAGCGAAGTGGTCGAATACGTGAACGGCGAGAACTACTACACCACCCGCTTCACGCTGACCAATGACGCCGATTCCGCGCAGACGGTGCGCGTGTTCCTCGGTGCGGACATCTATCTCGCGGGCGACGATTCCGGCGTGCCGTATCTCGATGCGGGCCTGGATGGCGTGGGTGGAAGCGACTGTGCCACGCCTGCGGAGTATTTCATCCTGCTGATCCCGGAAACGCCGAGTGACAGCTACAGTGGTGCCGGCTACAGCTCGATCTGGTCGCAGATCGGCACGTCGGCACTCGATGGCGCGCTCAGCGGATCGAGCTGCATCGACAATGGCGCGGCTCTTCAGTGGAACCGGTTGCTCGCCCCGCACTCCAGCACCACGGTGTCCGCGATCGTTTCGTTCGGCGACATCCCCGATGTCGGAGGATTCGACGTGCGGACCGTTTCTCCGGGCAGTTCCTTGCCGGGCACGACGCTCGACGTGACGGTCGGCGGCACCGGTTTCGAGCCCGGCATGACGTTCGATTTCGGCGCGGGCATCACGGTGACCAATGTCAACGTGATCGACGCGAACACCGCGATCGTCACGATCGTGATCGCTCCGGCTGCAACGCCTGGCACGCGTGACGTGACCGGGACGCTGACCGGCGCAACCCCGCAGAGCGATACCGCGCCCAATGCGTTCGTCGTGCTGTCGCCGGGCGGTGGTGGTCAGTCCGGTGCGGTTCCGGCGCCCGTGAACGATCCGTTGGCGCTCGCCCTGATGATCCTGACGCTGCTAGCAGGCGGCTGGATTGCGCTGCAACGCCGCGGTTGATCGAGTATCGGGGTCGGGCGACACGGGAGTGATCCGTTGTCGCCCGACCTGTCCGGGCCTGCTTTGCGGGTACGGTCAGGGTCTTCCGACGCGCGACGACGTCACGGGCGACCCCATTCGAGCGACGTGATGGATTTCACCCCATCCCTTTCCGAGACGACGAGCGTCACCGCTTCGCTGATGTCGTCGCTGCCGATCGAAACGTAGACCCAGATGCGGTCGAACTCGCCCATGTCCGGCATGTCGGTTTCAGGCGGCTGCGCCGCGACGTCGTCGATCGGAGTCTCGGCGTAACTCACCATGTCCGTGTAGGTCGACTCGAGCGATGCGAGGTCGTATTCGGCCTGCAACTGCGGTGAAAGTTTCGCGTGCGCCTGCGCGAAGCGCCCGTCGACGAGATCCCAGGCAAAACCCTCCGCGAATTCGACGAGCGCATCGACTTCCTCGCCGGTAATGTCCGGTCGTGGCGGGGATGCCTCGTCCGCGGCATCGTCGTCGCCGTCATCATTGTCATCGGTGCGCAGATCGGCGTCGTTGAGCAGCATGTCCAGCATGTTGCGCATCTCCGTACCCGCTTCGCCGGGCAGCATCCGCTCGAATGCATTCAGCATGTCGTCGCGAGTGCTTTGGTCGCCGCAATCTTCGCCGCGCGCCTTGCGCTCGCAGCGTTCGATCAGCATGTCCAGGACCGGACCGGCTTCGCGATAGCTCGCGGCAGCTTCGGCGTGATCGCCGAGCTGTTCCAGCAGCATTGCGCATTGGTGCGCGTGATACGGATCGGGATCGATTTCGTCGGCGATGCGGTACAGTCCGACCGCTTCGCGCAGGAGTTCGGGCCGGATCGCGGCGCCCATCGGCATGCTCGAGCGCACCCATCCCGGACCGGGCGGATCGACTGCATCAGCGGTGCCGCGCGCGGCGGTGTTCTGCGCCAGTTTCCGCACGGCTCCGGCGGCCTTGCGACGAATGCGTGCGATGTCGGTTGCGTTCGGTGGTCGTGGCTCCATTTCCATCCGGTTTTCCTTGTCGTTTCGAATCCACTCGCAGTCGGAGAAGTTTGCATGAAAACCCGCACGTTGGGCCGCGATGGCCCCGCTGTTTCCGCGCTTGGCCTCGGTTGCATGGGCATGAGCGCGTTCTACGGTCCCGACGGTCGCGATGATGCCGAATCGATCCGCGTGATCCATCGCGCATTGGATCTCGGGGTGACGATGCTGGATACGGCCGACATGTATGGCCCGCACACCAACGAAATCCTGGTGGGCAAGGCGATTGCAGGGCGCCGAAACGAGGTTTTCCTTGCAACGAAGTTCGGAATACGGCTCGATCCGTCCGATCCGCAGGCGCGCGGCGTCGATGGTCGGCCCGAGTACGTGCAGTCCGCGTGCGAAGGCAGCCTGAAGCGGCTCGGAGTCGACCACATCGACCTGTACTACCAGCATCGCGTCGATCCGGATGTGCCGATCGAGGACACGATCGGCGCGATGGCGCGGCTGGTGGAGCAGGGCAAGGTGCGATTCCTCGGCTTGTCCGAGGCGGCGCCAGCCACCATTCGGCGCGCCCATGCCGTGCATCCGCTGACTGCGCTGGAAACGGAATATTCGTTGTGGACGCGCGAGCCGGAGGAGAACGGCGTGCTCGCCACCGTGCGCGAATTCGGCATCGGTTTCGTTCCGTATTCGCCGCTTGGTCGCGGGTTCCTCAGCGGCTCGATCCGCAGCGCGGACGATTTCGATGCGGACGACTACCGGCGTCACTCGCCCCGCTTCCAGGGCCAGAACTTCGCCAGGAACCTCGAACTCGTCGACGCGGTCCGCACGATTGCGGAGGAGAAGGACGTGACTCCCGCCCAACTCGCGTTGGCATGGGTGCTGGAGCAGGGCGATGATCTCGTGCCGATCCCGGGAACCCGGCGCGTCGGCAACCTCGAGGAAAACCTGGCGGCGGTGGACATTCGGCTCACCCCGGCCGAACTGGCGCGGATCGACGCGGTTTTCCCGCCCGGAGCAGCCAGCGGCGATCGCTATCCGGCATCGAGCATGGGGTCGGTTCATCGTTGAACGCGTGGCGGATCCACCGATCGTGCTGGTACGGTAGCGCTACCGATTCGCCGAGTGCCGCGCGATGCCGACCGAATCCCCTGATGATCGTCAACTGCATGACGCGGCGCAGGCCGTGGCGGACCTGTTGATTGCGCGGCGGCAGAGCATGGTCACCGCCGAGTCCTGCACCGGCGGCTGGATCGCCAAGGCGCTGACCGACATCCCCGGCAGTTCCGCCTGGTTCGAGTGCGGCGTGGTGGCCTACAGCTACGAGGCCAAGGAAGCGCTGCTCGGTGTTCATCCCAAGACGCTGGAGCGCACGGGGGCGGTGAGCGAGGAGACGGCGATCGAAATGGTTTCCGGTGCCCTGGCCCGGTATGGCGCGTCGATCGCCGTCGCGGTCACCGGCGTCGCCGGGCCGGGCGGCGGCACGCCGGACAAACCGGTCGGCACGGTCTGGATCGGCTGGAAGCGGCGCGGCGGCTACGCGCGCGCGGAACTCTTCCATTTCGATGGCGATCGCGACAGCGTGCGGCGCCAGACCGTTGCGGCCGCGCTCGACGGCGTGCGCCGAATTCTTACAGCCTGACGCGGCGGCTTCCGATCCCGCGACGAGTCCGTGTGGGATACTTTGCGTTCGTCGCCGTCTTGGAAGATGAGACGGCGGGTCGGCAGACTTGCCGCCGTTCCCCACGCACCGAGGACTCCAGAATGGACGACAACAAGCGCAAGGCGCTCGCTTCCGCGCTCAGCCAGATCGAGAAGCAGTTCGGCAAGGGCGCAGTCATGCGCATGGGCGACAAGACCGACGAGGCCATCGACGTCGTGTCGACCGGATCGCTCGGGCTGGACATCGCCCTCGGCGTGGGTGGGCTGCCGCGCGGCCGCGTGGTGGAGATCTACGGACCGGAATCGTCCGGCAAGACGACGCTCACGCTGCAGGTCATCGCCAACTGCCAACGCAACGGCGGTACCGCCGCGTTCGTCGATGCCGAACACGCCCTCGATCCGGCGTATGCGGAGAAACTCGGNGTCAATGTCGACGACCTGCTCGTGTCCCAGCCGGATACCGGCGAGCAGGCGCTCGAGATCGCCGACATGCTGGTGCGCTCGAATGCAGTGGACGTGGTCGTCATCGACTCGGTCGCGGCCCTGACGCCGAAGGCGGAAATCGAAGGCGAGATGGGCGACTCGCACGTTGGCCTGCAGGCGCGACTGATGAGCCAGGCGCTGCGCAAGCTGACTGCAAACATAAAAAAATCAGGCACATTGGTGATCTTCATCAACCAGATTCGCATGAAGATCGGCGTGATGTTCGGCAACCCGGAGACGACCACCGGCGGCAATGCGCTCAAGTTCTACGCGTCGGTGCGACTGGACATCCGGCGCATCGGTTCGGTCAAGCGCGGCGAGGAGGTCATCGGCTCGGAGACGCGCGTCAAGGTCGTGAAGAACAAGGTCGCCCCTCCGTTCCGTCAGGCCGAGTTCGAGATCCTGTACGGCGAGGGATCCTCGCGCGAGGGAGAGTTGATCGAGCTTGGCGTTGCGCACGGACTGGTCGAGAAGTCGGGTGCCTGGTACAGCTACAACGGCGATCGCATCGGACAGGGCAAGGACAACGTGCGCCAGTATCTCAAGGAGCATCCGGAGATCTCCACGGCCATCGATGCGCAGCTGCGCGCCAAGCTGCTCGCCCGCAACGGCGAGTCGCCGCTGCCTGCGGTCGAGGCCGAGGAGGCCTGATGCATGCCTCGCGGCGGCCGTGATCGTCCGCGCAGCGCCCGCGATCACGCGCTCGGTCTGCTGAGCCGACGCGAGCACTCCGCGCGCGAGCTGAAGGCCAAGCTGGTCGCGCGCGGGCACTCGCCCGATGAGTCGACGGTCGCAGTGGAAGAACTTCGCCGGCGCGCGTGGCAGAGTGACGAGCGTTTCGCTGCGAGTCTTGCCCGCCAGCGCGCGGCGCAGGGATATGGTCCGGCGCGGATTCGCGCGGAGCTGCAGTCGCATGGCGTCGCGCGCGCCGGGATCGAGCAGGTGTTCGTTGCGCTCGACGTCGACTGGGTCGCGGCTGCGGCGGCGCAGTTGCGACGTCGCTGCGGCACGGGTGGCGTGCCGACGCGCGAGGAGCGGATGGCGCGGGCAGCCTTTCTCTTGCGCCGCGGCTTCGATGCGGCCACAGTACGGCGCGTCACGAGCGCCGANGCGGGCGATCCGGACAGCGAGGCGGATTGATCGTCCCGCGGTCGGGCCGCATCTTCGGCGTGTCCGTCTTNCCACGCCGCCGCCAGTTTCCGACCGATGAAGACTTCCGAAATCCGTTCCGCGTTCCTCGAGTTCTTCCGCTCGAAGGGACACACCATCGTGCCATCCAGTTCGCTGGTGCCGGCCAACGATCCGACGCTGCTGTTCACCAACTCCGGCATGGTGCAGTTCAAGAACGTGTTCCTCGGCAGCGAGAGGCTGCCGTACGTGCGTGCTGCCGACGTGCAGCGCTGCCTGCGCGCAGGCGGCAAGCACAACGATCTCGACTCGGTCGGCTATACCGCGCGGCACCACACGTTCTTCGAGATGCTCGGCAACTGGTCGTTCGGCGACTACTTCAAGCGCGAGGCGATCGAGTGGGCATGGGAGTTCCTGACCGGCGTGCTGAAGCTGGAGAAGGATCGCCTGTGGGTGACCGTCTACCACACCGACGATGAGGCGCATGCGATCTGGAAGGATGTCGTGGGCATTCCCGTCGAACGCATCATTCGCATCGGCGACAACAAGGGCGCACCGTTCGCGTCGGACAATTTCTGGCAGATGGCCGATACCGGGCCGTGCGGTCCCTGTACGGAGATCTTCTACGACCACGGTCCCGGCATCGCAGGCGGGCCTCCGGGCTCGCCGGACGAGGACGGCGATCGCTACATCGAGATATGGAACCTGGTGTTCATGCAGTTCGACCGCGCGGCCGACGGCACGCTGGCGCCGCTTCCCGCGCCGTGCGTCGATACCGGCATGGGTCTGGAGCGTCTGGCGGCCGTGCTCCAGCATGTGCATTCCAACTACGAAATCGACCTGTTCCAGCGCTTGATCCGCGATGCGGCGCGCCTGACCGATACTGCCGATCTCGAGAACAAGTCGCTGCGCGTGATCGCCGATCACATCCGCGCGTGTGCGTTCCTGATCGTCGACGGCGTGCTTCCTTCAAACGAGGGGCGTGGATACGTGCTCCGGCGCATCATCCGCCGCGCATTGCGGCATGGCTGGATGCTCGGGCAGAAGCGGCCGTTCTTCCACGCGATGGTACCGGTGCTGGTCGAGGTGATGGGCGATGCGTATCCGGAATTGCCGGCGAAGCAGGCATTGGTCGAAAGTGCGTTGCTGAAGGAAGAGGAACGTTTCGGCGAGACGCTCGAGCACGGCATGAAATTGCTCGAATCGGCGCTCAAGGACGATACGCAGTACATCGGTACGGATGAGCCGCCGGCGAAAACCATCCCCGGAAAGATCGCGTTCACGCTCTACGACACCTACGGCTTCCCGGTCGACCTGACCGCGGACATCGCGCGCGAGCGCGGCTGGGCCGTCGACATGGCCGGATTCGAGGCCGAAATGGAGGGGCAGCGCCAGCGCGCCCGTTCCGCCAGCCAGTTCGATGCCAGGGCGACGCTGCCGGCCGAGGTGGCGAGCGCGCTCGCTCCGACGACATTCCTCGGATACGAGGCGCTGGCCGTGGACGATGCGCGCGTTCTCGCCATCGTGCGGGAGGGGCGCGCGGTGAACGCGTTGGCCGACGGCGAGGAGGGCGTCGTGCTGCTCGATCGGACGCCCTTCTACGCGGAATCCGGGGGGCAGGTCGGCGATACCGGCACGCTCGCCACTGCGGATGGCTCCCTCCGCGTCGCCGACACCATCAAGCTCGGCGGCGTATTCCATGCCCACCTCGGCCTGTGGAGCGGCGCTCCGCTCGTCGTCGGGGCACTCGTTTCCGCACGAGTGGACGAGGCTCGGCGCGCTGCCATCGTGCTGAATCATTCGGCAACGCACCTCCTGCACGCCGCCCTGCGGGCCGTCCTCGGTCCGCATGTCGCGCAGAAGGGGTCACTGGTGGCGCCCGATCGGCTTCGCTTCGACTTCTCCCATTTTCAGCCGCTGACACCGGAGGAGCTTCGCCGCATCGAGGACATGGTCAATGCCGAGATCCGCGAGAATCACCTGGCGGACATTCGCCACATGGCCTATCAGGACGCGATCGATTTCGGCGCGATGGCATTGTTCGGCGAGAAGTACGGCGACGAGGTGCGCGTGCTGCGCATGGGCGACTTCTCGATCGAACTCTGCGGCGGAACGCATGTGTCCCGGACGGGCGACATCGGGCTGTTCAAGATCGTGTCGGAAGGTGGAGTGGCCGCGGGCGTACGGCGCATCGAGGCCTTGACCGGCGCTGCAGCACTCGACCACGTAGCGGAGGAGGAGAGTCGCCTCGATGCCGTCGCGGACCTGCTGTCGGCGCATGGCGGCGATGTGGTGGAGAAGCTCCGCCAGCTGTTCGATCGCCAGAAGCGACTGGAGCGCGAACTGGAGTCGCTCAAGGCGAAGGCTGCGACTTCAGCCACGCAGGACCTCGCCGCGTCCGCGCAGGATATCGGCGGCGTCCGTGTCGTCTCCGCCCGAGTGGAGGGACTGGACGCAAAGGCGCTGCGCGAGGCCGTCGACAGCCTCAAGCAGAAGCTCGGCGACTGCGTCGTGCTGCTCGCAAGCGGGATGGACGGCAAGCTTTCGCTCGTCGCCGGAGTGCATGGTGCCGCGCTCGGGCGCGTGAAGGCGGGCGAACTCGTTGCGCACGTGGCGGGGCAACTCGGCGGGAAGGGCGGCGGACGACCGGACATGGCGCAGGGTGGCGGCGTCGATTCAGTCGCGGCGGCAGGCGTGCTCGAAGGCGTGCCGGCCTGGGTGTCGCAGCACCTTCGGTGAATCGATTCCGGTTTGTCGCATGGGCCGGTCAGCAGGAGTTGTTGCCCCATCTTCTGTCGCATTGCGCGCCCGATAGCCCTTGGATAGTATCCCGTGGTTCGGCATCGCGACCGGCTGCCTTCGGGCGGACACAAGAGTGGCGAGTCGATCGATTCGTGACAGGGGCGGGCAGCGAGGGAGGCTGCTGTTTGGTCGTGCAGGTCGTGTGTGCGGGGTGAGTGGAGCGGCGCACGCGGTCCATCCGATCGCAGGAAATGAAAGGAGTACAGAATGCTCATTTTGACTCGCCGGGTCGGCGAGACGCTGATGATCGGAGACGAGGTGACCGTCACCGTGCTCGGCGTCAAGGGAAACCAGGTGCGCATCGGAATCAATGCGCCCAAGGACGTTGCGGTGCACCGCGAGGAGATCTACCAGCGGATCAAGCGCGAGCTCGCGCCGGGCGCCCCCGAAACGGATGTGGCCGGCGACTGAAGCTTTACCTATTCGGCGGCGGCGGATATCCTGCGCTGCTCGGCGCACGGGAATCGGGCGCCTGGAATCCCGGAGAGATGCCCGAGAGGCCGAAGGGGCTCCCCTGCTAAGGGAGTATAGGGTCAAAAGCTCTATCGAGGGTTCGAATCCCTCTCTCTCCGCCAGACATCCGACGCCCCGTCCGCGGGGCGTCTGCTTGTCGAACCGTCAGGGATGGGCGGATGTGATGGTGGATGGCGGAAAACGGTTGACGATTGCAGCCGCTGCCGCAATAATTTCCAGCTTGCCCGGGCAGCGGTACAGCAGCATCGCGATCCGGGTTGCAGGAACGGTTTCACGCGCCCGTAGCTCAGTTGGATAGAGTACCAGGCTACGAACTTGGTGGTCGGGAGTTCGAATCTCTCCGGGCGCGCCAATCATGGTTGGAGCAGAAGGGTGCCCCGGCACCCTTTTGTTTTGGCGGAAGCGGGCTTGCGCGATTGACGTCGTGGTGCATGCTTCGTAGCATCGTCGGCTCGCTCGGATGCATGCGAGCGGTTCGGTCACGGGGTATAGCGCAGTCTGGTAGCGCGCCTGCTTTGGGAGCAGGATGTCGGGGGTTCGAATCCCTCTACCCCGACCAGAGGTAAAGACGTGCGCAGCTGTGGCGGCGCGTGTCCGGCAAGGCGACAATGCGGCTTACGATGCGCCCGTAGCTCAACCGGATAGAGCATCGGCCTTCTAAGCCGACGGTTGCAGGTTCGATTCCTGTCGGGCGCGCCAGCAACCGCGGGAATGGAGTGCAATGGGCAGGGAAGCGAGCTTCAATGGTGGGCGTAGCTCAGTTGGTTAGAGTACCGGATTGTGATTCCGGTTGTCGTGGGTTCGAGTCCCATCGTCCACCCCACTTTCGGTTATACTAGACAGTTCGGAAGGTCGGTGATGCGGTTCGAGATCCCGGTGCTTCCGGTGGCAAGACCGATGCGACGCACGCCGCTGCGGGGTGCGGAAGCAACGGGGCAGCATACGGGCCGTTAGCTCAGTTGGTAGAGCAGGAGACTCTTAATCTCTTGGTCCTAGGTTCGAGTCCTAGACGGCCCACCAATTTTCCCGCGACGGAGCGCCCGCCCGATCGCGGAGCGCTGATCCGGGCGAAAGTGGCGGAACTGGTAGACGCGCTGGATTTAGGTTCCAGTGGGGCGACCCGTGAGAGTTCGAGTCTCTCCTTTCGCACGCCGGTGCCTGGATCGGACGCAATCGCAACGGAGTGACGCAGCCATCGCGGTCACTCCACCGCTCGCCCGAGTCAGAGGAACAGCATGCAAGTCTCGATCGAAAACGTCGGCTCCCTCGGCCGCAAGCTCACGGTTCGACTCCCCGCCCAGCGCCTCGAGGACACCGTCCGCTCGCGCATCCAGGAGATGGGGCGCAGTGCGCGCCTGAAAGGGTTCCGGCCCGGCAAGGTTCCGGTGCGCGTGATCGAGCAGCGGTTCGGTGCGCAGATCCGCAACGAAGCGCTTTCGGAAATGATCGGCTCGAGCTTCCAGGAGGCGGTCGCGCAGGAGAAGCTGCGGCCGGCCGTCCAGCCGTCGATCGCGACTACCGGTCGCCCGGAGAACGGCGAGATCGAGTACACGGCAACCTTCGAGGTATTCCCCGAGATCGGCAAGCTCGATGTCGATTCGCTCGAAATCGTCAAGCCGGTTTCCAGCGTTACGGACGCCGACGTCGACCAGATGATCGAAACGCTGCGGCTGCAGCGGCGCACCTGGTCCCCGGTCGAGCGTCCGGCGCAGGAGGGCGACATGGTGCTGTTCGAGTACTCGGCGGTAGGCGAAGGCTTTCGCCATCCGGAGTCGGGCACGGATCGTGTCGGCGCGATTCTCGGCTCGGGCGCCTATTCCAAGGAGCTCGAAGCCCGGCTCGTGGGGCACAAGGCGGGCGAGACCTTCGTCGAGGACATCGTGTTCTCCGACGCCATGCGGGTTCCGGCGCTGGCAGGCAAATCCGCCCGTGTCGAGATTGCCGTCATGCGCGTGCAGGAGTCGCAGCTCCCGATCGTGGACGAGCAGTTCGCCGCCAGCTTCGGCGTTGCGGAAGGCGGGATGGAGAAGTTCCGCGAGGACGTGCGCGCGAATCTCGAGCGCGAACTGAAGGGCGTGCTCATGGCGCGCCTCAAGAGCAATGCCGTGGACAAGCTGGTCGAGGCGCACCCGGAGCTCGAGGTGCCGCAGGGCATGATCGAGGCGGAGGCGCGTGTTCTTGCGCGTCAGGCCGGCGCGCAGACGCAGGATGCGCTGGCGTCCTTCCTCCCGGCGGCGCGTCGCCGCGTGGTGGCAGGCCTTCTGATTGCCGAAATTGCCCGCCAGAACGACATCCGGCTCGATGCGCGACGCGTGAGCGAGGCGTTGGCGACGATTGCCTCGACCTACGAGGAGCCGGAGAAGGTCGTTGAACTTTATTCGCGCGATCCCCAGTTGATGGGCGGCCTGCAGAATCGCGTGCTGGAAGACCAGACGGTGGAGTGGATCGCCGAGCATGCCCGCTGCAGCGAGCAGCAGTTGAGCTTCAATGAAGTGATGCGTCCGGGCGCGTGAGCGCCGCCGCATCCTGGAGAGCCGCGATGTCCAGCCTGATCACGCCCGCCAAGGGTCTCAATCTCGTTCCGATGGTGGTCGAACAGACCTCGCGGGGCGAGCGCGCCTACGACATCTATTCGCGTCTGCTGAAGGAGCGCGTGGTATTCGTCGTCGGGCCGATCGACGACTACATGGCCAACGTGATCGTCGCGCAGTTGCTGTTCCTCGAGTCCGAGAATCCGGACAAGGACATCAACCTGTACATCAACAGCCCGGGCGGCGTGGTCACCGCCGGGTTGGCGATCTACGACACGATGCAGTACGTCCGCTGCGACGTCAGCACGATCTGCGTCGGCCAGGCCTGTAGTGCGGCGTCGCTGCTGCTGACGGCCGGCACCAAGGGCAAGCGCTACGCGTTGCCCAATTCCCGCGTGATGATCCACCAGCCATCCGGCGGCGCCCAGGGGCAGGCGACGGACATCGAGATCCAGGCCAAGGAGATCCTCTATCTCCGCGGGCGTCTGAACCAGATCTACGTCAACCATACGGGCCAACCGCTGGAGCAGATCGAGCGCGACATGGAGCGCGACCGCTTCATGGGCGCGGAGGAGGCCAGGTCCTACGGCCTGATCGACGCCGTGCTCGAGAAGCGCGCGGGCGAGGCTTCACCCACCTGATCGCGAGGCAATTTCCACGATTCGCGCGCGCGGCTGCCATCGGAGGGCAGCCGTCCGCGCTGTGTTATTCTCAGCCGGTGTACGGCAAGACCATTTCGCGAGGCACGGCATGACAGACGAGCGGCAGAGCCGGGCGGGCGACGGCGGCAAGATTCTCTACTGCTCCTTCTGCGGCAAGAGCCAGCATGAGGTCCGCAAGCTTATTGCCGGCCCGTCGGTCTTCATTTGCGACGAGTGCGTCGAGCTCTGCAACGACATCATCCGCGAGGAACTCGAGGAAAAGGCGTCGGGAGCGCGAAGCGACCTGCCCAAGCCCGCCGAGATCCTCGACGTGCTCAATCAGTACGTCATCGGCCAGGCGCGTGCCAAGAAGGTGCTCGCGGTCGCCGTCTACAACCACTACAAACGCCTGGAGACGCGCGGTCGCAACGAGGACGTCGAACTCGCCAAGTCGAACATTCTCCTCGTCGGCCCCACCGGCTCCGGCAAGACCTTGCTCGCGGACACGCTGGCGCGCCTGCTCAACGTTCCGTTCACGATCGCGGATGCGACGACGCTGACCGAAGCCGGCTACGTCGGCGAGGATGTCGAAAACATCATCCAGAAGCTCCTGCAGAAGTGCGATTACGACGTCGACAAGGCGCAGAGCGGCATCGTCTACATCGACGAGATCGACAAGATTTCGCGCAAGAGCGAGAACCCGTCGATCACCCGCGACGTATCCGGCGAAGGCGTTCAGCAGGCGCTGCTCAAGTTGATCGAGGGAACGGTCGCGTCGGTGCCGCCGCAGGGCGGACGCAAGCATCCGCAGCAGGAGTTCCTGCAGGTCGACACGAAGAACATCCTGTTCATCGTGGGCGGCGCGTTCGCGGGGTTGGAGAAGATCATCCAGCAGCGCTCCGAGGCCACCGGCATCGGTTTCAATGCCGAGGTCCGCAGCAAGGATCGGCAGCTGGATACCGGCAAGCTCCTTGCCGACGTGCAGCCGGAGGACCTGATCAAGTTCGGTCTCATTCCGGAGTTCGTCGGTCGTCTGCCGGTCGTCGCGACGCTCGAGGAACTGGACGAGGCAGCGCTGGTCAAGATCCTCACCGAGCCCAAGAACGCGATCACGAAGCAGTTCAAGCGCCTGTTCGAGATGGAAGGAGTGGAACTCGAGTTCCGCCCGGATGCGCTGAGCGCGGTCGCCCGCAAGGCGATCCAGCGCAAGACCGGCGCGCGCGGACTTCGCACGATCCTCGAGCAGGTGCTGCTCGACACGATGTTCGAGCTCCCCTCGCTCGAGCATGTCAGCAAGGTCGTCGTCGACGAGGCCGTGATCAACGGTCAGGCCGAGCCGTACCTGATCTATCGCGGCAACATGCAGAATCGCGCGGCGTCCGAGTAGCTCCGCGCTCGTCGGCGCGACCTCGGCATTCTCCCGTTGCCGACGCATGCGCGTCGGCCGGTCGAGCGCATGCCGGCTCCATGCCGGCGCCCGGCGCCGGTTCGGCAATTGTCCGCAGCACTTGCAAAGGGCGCGATCGCGCCTTACTTGACGCATGTGGCGGCGCGAGGTCACGCTCCCCGCGATACTGCCTTTTTCGCCGCAGGGCGATCCTCAAGGGTTCTCCGATCGATGACCGAGAAAAGCAAGTCCCAGACCGCTTCCGTCGACGTGGTCGAACTTCCCGTCCTCCCGCTGCGGGATGTCGTGGTGTTCCCGCACATGGTCAGCCCGCTTTTCGTGGGGCGCGAAAAGTCGGTCAGCGCGCTGGAGCGTGCGATGGCGGGCAACAAGCAGATCCTGCTGGTGGCACAGCGCAGCCCGGACATCGACGATCCGGGGCCGGGCGACCTCTACACGATCGGCACCGTTGCCAACGTACTGCAGCTGCTCAAGCTCCCCGACGGGACGATCAAGGTGCTTGTCGAGGGAATCCGGCGTGCCGAGATCGCGACGTTCAGCGAACGCGAAGGCGTCGCCATCGCGCATGTCCGGTCGCTTGATGCGGCGTACACGCGCAGCGAACGCGAGATCGAGGTGATCGGGCGCCAGTTGCTCGGCCTGTTCGAGCAATTGGTGACGCTGTCGCGCAAGATTCCGCCGGAACTCCAGGCGACGCTGGCCGGCATCGAGGATCCGTCGCGTCTTGCCGACACGATCGCCGCGCACCTCGGGGTTCGCGTCGCCGACAAACAGCGCGTGCTGGAGACGGTCGACGTCGCCGATCGCCAGGAACTCCTGGTCGGTCTCGTCAACGGCGAGATCGACGTGCAGCAGATCGAGAAGCGCATCCGCGGCCGCGTCAAGACGCAGATGGAGAAGAGCCAGCGCGAGTACTACCTCAACGAGCAGATGAAGGCGATCCAGAAGGAACTGGGCGACATCGAGGACGCGCCGAACGAACTCGAGGAACTCGGGCGCCGCATCGCAACGGCCGGCATGCCCAAGGCGGTCGAGGCGAAGGCGCGCGCGGAACTGAACAAGCTCAAGCAGATGTCGCCGATGTCCGCCGAGGCGACGGTCGTGCGCAACTATGTCGAATGCCTCGTCGGCGTGCCGTGGAAGAAGCGGTCCAAGGTTCGTCGTGACCTGAAGCGAGCCGAGGAAGTGCTCGATGCCGATCATTTCGGCCTCGAAAAGGTGAAGGAGCGCATCCTCGAGTACCTTGCCGTGCAGCAGCGCGTGCAGAAGATGAAGGGGCCGATCCTGTGTCTGGTCGGGCCGCCTGGGGTCGGCAAGACCTCGCTTGGCCAGTCGATCGCGAAGGCGACCAACCGCAAGTTCGTGCGCATGTCGCTCGGTGGCGTGCGCGACGAGGCCGAGATCCGGGGGCATCGCCGTACCTACATCGGTTCCATGCCGGGCCGGATCATCCAGAACCTGACCAAGGTCGGGACGAAGAATCCGCTGTTCGTGCTGGACGAGATCGACAAGATGTCGATGGATTTCCGCGGCGACCCGTCGGCGGCGCTGCTGGAAGTGCTCGATCCCGAGCAGAACCATACCTTCAACGACCATTACCTCGAGGTCGACGTCGATCTGTCCGAGGTCATGTGGATCGCGACCGCCAACTCGCTGAACATTCCGCCCGCGCTCGCGGACCGCATGGAGATCATCCGCATTCCGGGTTACACGGAGGACGAGAAGCTCGCCATCGCCGAACGCTATCTGTTGCCGAAGCAGATCAAGGCCAATGGCCTGGCCGAGGGCGAGCTTTCCGTGTCGAACGACGCGATCCGCGACGTGATCCGGTACTACACGCGCGAATCGGGCGTGCGCAACCTCGATCGCGAGATATCCAAGATCTGCCGCAAGACTGTCAAGGAGCTGAGCCTCGCAGCATCCAGGGCGACCAAGAAGGGCAAGGCGGAGCGCAAGCGCAAGGTGAACGTCACGCAGAAGAATCTCGACGATTACCTCGGCGTGCGCAAGTTCACCTACGGTCGCGCCGAGCAGCAGAACGAGATCGGCCTCGTTACCGGGCTCGCCTGGACGGAGGTCGGTGGCGACCTGCTCAGCATCGAGGCGACGGTCGTTCCAGGCAAGGGCAAGTTGATCCATACCGGCCAGCTCGGCGACGTCATGCAGGAGTCCATCCATGCCGCGCTCAGTGTCGTCCGCGCTCGCGCGGATCGTCTCGGTGTCGATCCGGACTTCCACCAGAAGCTCGACGTGCACGTGCATGTACCGGAAGGTGCCACGCCGAAGGACGGACCGAGTGCGGGCATCGCGATGTGCACGGCCCTCGTTTCGGTACTGACCCGCATCCCGGTGCGGTCCGAAGTCGCGATGACCGGCGAGATCACGCTTCGCGGCCGCGTCCTGCCGATCGGTGGCCTCAAGGAGAAGCTGCTCGCCGCGCATCGGGGCGGCATCACGACCGTCATCATTCCCGAGGAGAACCGCAAGGATCTGGTCGACATACCGAAGAACGTGACCGAATCGCTGGAGATTCACCCTGTCAGATGGATCGACGAAGTACTCGACATCGCGCTCGAGCGCCCCGTCGCTCCGGTGACCGCAGCGGGCGAGGGCAGTCACCAGCGAGAGGACACCACCACCGAAGCGGTCGCTCGTCCACATTGATGCATGCCCGGCACGCATCCGTGCCGAGCTGCTCCGTCGATGGGTTTGTCGCAAAAATTCCCGGAAAATCCGCAGGTTTCGTGTTGCGCGGGTCGGGGGGCGCTGGTATAAAGAGCGCGCCGCGATCCGGGTAGACGCATGCGTCCGGGCGATTGCGGGGATACGAGGCGACGGCTGCGGGTGGCAATGCGTTCCCGGCGATTGCTTCGACTCTACATACATTTTTGGCGGAGCGATGGCTTCGCGCGGGAGCAGTCAATGAACAAAGGCGAATTCGTCAACGCGATCGCGGATGCTTCGGGCCTGAGCAAGGCGGAATCGGAGCGTGCGGTCGACGCGATGTTCGATGTGATCAAGAATGCGCTGAAGTCCGGCGATACCGTTTCTCTGGTCGGCTTCGGCACGTTCGTCGTGCGTTCGCGTGCCGCACGCACGGGTCGCAATCCGCGTACCGGCGAGACGATCACGATCGAGGCGTCGAAGGCGCCGGCCTTCAAGCCGGGCAAGGCCCTCAAGGACGCGCTGGCCTGACCACCGGACGCATGTCCCGCAGCAGACCACTGACCGCTGCGGGACGGCCCCACCAAGTCGGGTGCTTAGCTCAGCGGTAGAGCGTCGCCCTTACAAGGCGAGGGTCGGGGGTTCGAAACCCTCAGCACCCACCAGTTCGGCGGCTATCCGAGTTGCGGATGCCGCGTGCAGGACACGAGGGCGCCGGCAGGGCGCCCTCGGTTTTTATGCGAAGCGGTTCGATCGAAGATGATCGGACGCGTCGCGCCGTAGTATCGTTTCCGGTCCGCCGCTGCCGGCGGCGCGTCCCATCGAACACAGGTCACCTCCCATGCTGCAATTGTTGCGCGGAAAGAAGTCCAGCCTGATCGTGAAGATCGTGCTGGTGCTGATCGTCATCGGCTTCTCGTTCTTCGGAATCGAGTCCTATTTCGTCGCCAACCCGAATGCGGGCGTGGCCAAGGTCGGTGACGTGGAAATCAGCCAGGACGAATTCCGCGAGCGCTTCAATCAGGAGCGTCAGCAGATGATGCAGATGACCAATGGCGCGCTCGACGCGGCGTTCTTCGAGCGCCCCGAATTCCGCAAGCAGGTACTCGACCGTCTCGTCAACGAGAAACTCCTGCTCGCGGCGAACGACCGGCTCGGGCTGGTCGTGCCCGCGCAGCGCGTGCGCGAGGAGATCCTCAAGATACCGGCATTCCAGGTGGATGGCGTGTTCAACAAGGACCAGTACCAGATGGTGCTGCAGTCCAACGGCATGACACCGCAGATGTTCCAGGACCGGGTGCAGCAGGATCTCGCGCGGCTTGAATTGCCGACCCAGGTGCAGGGAACCGTGCTCGTCACCGAGGCCGATGTCGACAACTACCTGCGGCTGCGCGACCAGAAACGTGACGTCCGCTACGTGAAGCTGCCGCGGCCGGAGGCAAAGGAGATCGATGTTCCGGATGCCGACATCGAGGCGTACTACAAGGAACACGAGCAGGATTTCATGACGCCCGAGCGCATCGCGCTCCAGTATCTCGAACTCGACGCAAGCCAGCTCGCGATCGACATGACACCCGACGACGCGGTGCTCAAGGACCGCTACGAGAAGGAGAAGTCCCGATTCGTCACCGCGGAGCAGCGTCAGGCGTCGCACATTCTCGTCAAGGTCGAGGGCAAGGGCAGTCCGGACGATCAGCGTGCGGCCTTGGCCAAGGCGGAGGCGATCGAGAAGCAGATTCGCGAAGGCAAGGATTTCGCGGCGCTAGCCAAGGAGAATTCCGCCGATCTCGGCTCGCGGAACGCGGGGGGCGACCTCGGCTGGATCGAACGCGGCATGACCGATCAGGCGTTCGAGGACGCGCTCTACGCGCTCGAGGCCGTCGATGACGTATCGGCGCCCGTGCTCGGCGCGGATGGTTATCACATCATCCGCCTGACCGGAGTGCGGCCCGGAACCACCCGCACGTTCGACGAAGTGCGTGACCAGTTGGTCAAGGAGTACACCGACACCGAGCGCGAGCGTGTCTACTCGGAGAAGGCGGGGCGGCTCACGGACCTCGCCTACGAGGATCCGTCATCCCTCGAACCGGCCGCGAAGGAACTCGGGCTCGAGATCAAGAAGACGCCGCTGTTCTCGCGCCAGGGCGGCGCCGGTATCGCCGGCAATCCGGCCGTGATCCGTGCCGCGTTCGCGGACAGCGTGCTCGTGCAGAACAACAATTCCGATCCGATCGATCTTGGCGGCAACCATGTCGTCGTCGTTCGAATCGCCGAGCACCAGGCCGCGGCCGCCAAGCCGCTGGCCGAAGTGCGCGATCAGGTGCGCCAGCGCGTGATCGCGGAGCGCAACAGCCGTGAAGCCAAGGCCCGCGCGGACGGGCTTTTCGCCGAGCTCGGCACGGGCAAGTCTCTGGCCGAGATCGCCGAGGCCAACGGTCTGACGGTAGAGACTCGCCCCGGCCTTGGCCGCCAGGCCGGCAACGTCGACAGTGCGCTGGTGACGGCCGTGTTCGCGATGCCGCATCCCGCCGAGGACGCGCCGTCGCGGAGGCTGGTGGATCTCGGTCGCGACGAGTACGCAATCGTCGAACTGGATGGCGTGACGGATGGCGCGACGGCCGGGCTCGACGCCAAGACGCGCGAAGCCGCCGCGAACACGCTGCGCGATGCGATCGCCTCGTCGACGGCGGTCGAGTTCGTCGACGCGCTGCGCAGGCACACCGACGTGAGCGAATCGCTCGGCAAACTCGCCGACGAGCAACTCTGACCTGATCCGATCGTCTTGCGCGTCGGCAGTGGCTTTTGCGGCTGCCGGCGATCCATCGCAACGGTTCCGGCGCGAGCACGGCCTGCCACGTGGCGCCGAGGAGCGCCACGATTCCCGCCTCGCGGCCTTGGGTGCGTGCGGTGGGCCCGTGGCGCCCGTGTCGCGCGGGGCTCGACCTCAGCGCGCGCCTGCCTCGAAGCCGTCCCGGAAGATCACGTCCGATGCCCCCGTCTTGCAGGCGATCGAAACGTCGGTGACGTCGCCATTGATCGTGCCGTCGCCGTGCGTGACCTCGCACGTCTGCGCGGGATCGGTCGGCTGGGAGGCAACCGCGACCGTGTACGTCGTCCCGTAGGCCAGTGGGGCGGGGAACGTGAACGACGTCGCGCCGGCCGGGACTTCGAGCGGGCTGGCGTCGTTGAGTGTCACGACCAGACCGTCCCCCTCCAGTCCGCTGATCGTCCCGCCGACCGCGTGCAGGTCCGCCGTGAATGTCGCAACGAGCGTGCAGCTGGCGGCGAGCGGTGCCGTCGTGAAGACCGGTGGCGCGAACGTGCCGGGGCAGCCCGCCACGTTCGCGACATGGTGGCCGGTCGCGGGCGACACGGTGAACGCCAGCGTCGTGCCGGGAGGGACGGTTTGCGCCGATGACGGATCGATCGATCCGGGTCCGAGCGTCGTCGGCGTGACCGTGACCGCAGCGGTGGCCGGAACCTCGACGAAGACCGCGTCGGGAGCACCTGCGGTGCCACCATTGCGCACGTTGACACCTTGCACGTAGACCAAGTGGCGGCCGGGCGACAGACCATTCAGCGCGATGTCACCTTGCACGCTCTCGGTTTTCTCGTCGAATGCACCGTCGACGGCTTGCAGCGGGATCGCGATCGCACCGGGTGCCCACGGCGGTGTGTCGATATAGGCGTTGGCGCCTGCGATGACATGCGTGGTCTGGTTGCCGTTGGCATTGCTGAAGTGCGTGTCATCCACCGTGGCCGTCAGCGTCGCGTAGGTGCCGCCCGGGCCTTTCTCCGCCGAGATACCGCGCACGTCCGGTCCGTACGGGAGCCCGTACGGCGCCTGCACCGCACGCGCGGCGTACTTCAGCGCAGCGAGGTTTTCCGGAAGTGTGCTGCCGGTGAACGAGGAACACAACTCGAAGAAGTCGATTCCCAATTCGATCGTGTACGACGGCGCGCCGAGCAGGCCGTAGAACGTGTCATCCGTTGCGCCGCTGGTCGGATACAGTTCGACCGCTGCCATCGGCTCGTAGCCGTTGAACCACGCGAGCCGTCGTCCGAGCGTGCGCAGCGCCGCATCATTGGGTGAAGCCGAATACGTGTCGCCCCACGACCACAGCACGAGCTGCGAATAGCTGTGGATGTCGAAGAAGATGCCGGCATAGTCGTCGGGTGCGGGCGTGGTCAGATCATCGACACGGCGGTCCGGAAGCGCGCCGCCTTCGTATACGCCGCCCGTCCCGGGCGTTCCGGCCACATAGCTGACGAGGTTTTGCGTTTCGGGTTCCGAGCCCGCGCTCGGACCGCGGTAGGTCTGGTCGCACGCATAGCTGCTGGAACCGCCATTGTTCCAGTGGAACGGGAAATTGCGGTTCAGGTCGATGCCTGCGTGGTAGGAACCGTTCGGCGATCCCGGGCAGGCGCCGTTGTCGGTGTTCGTGTTCTTGCGCCACAGGACTCCGGATTCCGCCTTCTTGCGACCATCCGGGTTGGCCATCAGGATCAGCCGGAAATCGACATGGTCGACGAGCCACGTTGCCTGCGCGTCGGTGCCGTAGCCGTCCACCAGCCATTCCGCAAAGCGTGTAAGGAGTTCGGCCGGCGTGTACTCGCGCGCGTGGATCGATCCGAATGCGACGAAGCGGGGGCGATCCGGATCCGCTGCCAGCGTGTCGAGATTGGTCACGCGCAGCACGCGCATCTCGTGCCCCGCATCCGGGTCCTGCGTGCGCTCCCAGCTGTCGCCGATCGGCTCGATGGTCGCGAGTTCCGGATAATCGGCCGCGAGATCGTCCATCGTCTGGTATGCACCTTCTACCNTGCGGTAGCANGCGTACCCCGGGATGCTCGGATACCCGCCGCCGGTGAGCTGCAAGGTGCCGGAAGCGATCGCTTCCTGCATGCGCGTGTGGAAACCGCGTAGTTTCGCGGTGCCCTCCATGTCGATCGAGACATCGAGACCGTCCGCTTCCAGCGCGGCTATGCCGGCATCGTCGGTATCGACTTTCAGGACGTGGCGCTGACGGTCGACGATCGCGTGCTGGAACCGTGCGGTCGCGCGCAGCAGGGACGCATCGTCCGGGAAATGTGCCTCGACGAACCATTCATCGGCGAGCGCGGGTTGGCCGAACGCGAGCAGCGTCGCGCAGGCGAGGGGGAGTTTCTTCATGGGGGGATGGTCCGGACGCCGGGCGGGGGGCACAAGGATCCGATGGTAGTCCCGCAGGATCCGCGCTGTCTCGGGCTTGCGGCCTGTACGAACGGAAAGATTCGTTCAGGCAAGCTGGTCGCCTGCCCATGCGGCGTCGAGCGCCTCCATCGCGTCGTGCGGTTCGAGGCGCGCGGCCTTGTCCCATGCTTCGGCAACCTCGTCCTCGCGCGCGTCGCCGTGCAGGAGGAGCAAGCCGTTGCCGTATTCGATCCAGGCGATCGGCGCCTTCGGGGTCAGCTTGAGTGCCTGCCCGAGATGCTTCTCCGCCGCCGCGGCCGTCGCGCCATAGGTCAGTCTCGCGAGCATGCCGCCGACCTTGCCGACGATCTCCGCGTGGTACAGCCCGAGTGCCGTCTGCGCTTCCGCGTGCTTCGGTGCCAGTTTCAAGGTCGCCTCCAGCGATTCGCGGACCTTCCCGGCCAGTCCCTGCGCCAGCGCCTTGGTGATCGAGATCGTCTGGCTCAGACGGCCGAGCGCGAACGCATGGCGGTAGTGGCTGTTCGCCTCGTCCGGCAAGGCATCGAGGGCATCCTCGGCAAGTCGTACGAGTTCCTCGTATCGTGCGGCTCTCGCCTTTTCGCCATCGAGCAGATGGCTGGCATGGATGCCGCCCGCCTTGATCGCAACCGAGGCGCCGATCGGACCCAGCGCGACGCCCGCGTCGAACGCCTGCTGGAAATCGCCGCGATGAAACGCGCGCCATGCATCCTGCAGCGCCGCCGCGACGGCGCCGGCATCGGAGGCGCTTCCGGTCGCCGCCCTGAGCAGCCGCGTCGCATGCTTCTCGTCCGGGAACGGCTCCAGGTCGCCCGCATGCAGCGTCTTCCAGGCTTTGGCGAGGCGCTCGCCGGCGTAATCGAATCGCTTGTCGGGGTGGGGGAATGCGGCCCAGGCCTTCTTCGCCATCGCAGGATCCTCTCGGGGCTTCGCGCGAGTTTCGCCGGCGCGCGCGCCGCCGTCACGCCGCCATGCGGCATGCCGCTACACTGCCGCCCATGAAGAGCCAGCCCGATTCTCCCGCCGCACGCGCGAAGGCGTTGCGTGCACGCATCGAGGACGCGAGTTACCGCTATCACGTGCTCGACGATCCGGACATCGCGGACGCCGAATACGACCGCATGATGCGCGAGCTGGAAGCGATCGAAGCCGCGCATCCGGAACTCGTGACGCCCGATTCGCCGACGCAGCGCGTGGGCGCGGCGCCTTCGCGCGCGTTCGCCGAGGTGCGCCACGCGATCCCGATGCTGTCGCTGGCCAACGCATTCAGCGAGGAGGAGGTGCGGGATTTCGTGCGCCGCGTCGTCGAGCGCATCGACGATGCGGATCCGGTGTTCTCGGTCGAGCCGAAGTTCGATGGACTGGCGATCAGCCTGCGCTACGAGGCGGGCGTGTTCGTGCAGGGCGCGACGCGCGGCGACGGCGAGACCGGCGAGGACGTCACCGCCAACCTGCGCACCGTGAAATCCATCCCGCTGCGCCTGCGCGGCAGCGACTGGCCGCGCGTGCTCGAAGTCCGCGGCGAGGTGTACATGCCGCGCAAGGCCTTCGAGGCATGGAACGAGAAGGCGCGGCGCGATGGCGGCAAGGTGCTCGCCAATCCGCGCAACGGCGCCGCCGGATCCCTGCGCCAGCTCGATCCGCACATCACCGCGCAGCGCCCGCTCGCGTTCTATGCCTATGCGCTCGGCGTGGTCGAGGGCGGGCACATGCCATCCACCCACTCGGCGACGCTGCGCCGGCTTCGCGACTGGGGATTTCCGGTCAGCGCGCTGGTCGACACCGCGCGCGGCGCGGACGGCTGCCTTGCCTACTACGCGAAGATCGGCGCCGCGCGCGATGCGCTGCCTTTCGACATCGACGGCGTGGTCTACAAGGTCGACGATCTCGCCGCGCAGCGCGAACTCGGCTTCGTCGGGCGCACGCCGCGCTGGGCCATCGCGCACAAGTTCCCGGCACAGGAGCAGCAGACCGTCGTCGAGGCCATCGACGTCAACATCGGCCGCACCGGCGCGGCAACGCCGACCGCTCGGCTCGCCCCGGTGCTGGTCGGCGGCGTCACCGTCACCAACGCCACGCTGCACAACGCCGACCAGGTCGCGCGGCTGGACGTTCGCGTCGGCGACACGGTGATCGTGCGGCGCGCGGGCGACGTCATCCCGGAGGTGGTGCGCGTGGTGCCGGACCTGCGCCCGCCGCACACGCATCCCTGGAAGATGCCGTCGCATTGCCCGATCTGCGGTTCGGACATCGTGCGCGAGGAGGGCGAAGTCGTCGCGCGCTGCACCGGCGAACTCGCCTGCGCCGCACAGCGCACCGCCTCGGTGTTCCACTTCGCGAGCCGCCGCGCGATGGACATCGACGGACTCGGCGAACGCTACATCGAGGATCTCGGCGAGTTCGGCTACCTGCAGACCGTCGCCGATCTCTACAAGCTCACGCTCGATCACCTGCTGGAAATGAAGCGCCGCGCCGATGCGCGCGACGGCACCACGCCGGAGACGGTCAAGGCCGGCAAGGTCGCGACCAGATGGGCCGAAAACCTGCTTGCCGCAATCGACGCGAGCCGCGCCACGACGCTGGAGCGATTCCTGTACGCGCTCGGCATCACGCATGTCGGCGAGGCCACGGCGAAGTCGCTGGCGGCATGGTTCGGCGATCTCGCGCTGATCCGGCATCTTCCGTGGCCGTTGCTCAAGCTCGTGCCGGACATCGGTGGCGAGGTCGCGCGCGCGATCGATGCGTTCTTCGAGCAGGCGGGCAACCAGAAGGTCATCGACGACCTGCTCGCGCGTGGCGTGTCGATCACGGATGGGCGCCCGCCGAACGCGAGGCTGCGCGGCGCACTGGAACTCGGCAACGTGCTCGCGCAGATGGAAGTGCCGAAGCTGACCCCGAAGCGTGCCGGGCAACTCGCGGCCGCATTCGATTCCGTCGAGGCGGTCGTCGCCGCCGATGCCGATGCGCTGGCTGCGGCCGGCCTGCCGGACGACAGCGCGAAGGCGGTGCATGCATTCCTGCATCGCCACGATGGACACGCGCTCGCGATGCGTGTCGACCGCGCGCACGCGCGCCTGCGCGTGGCCGTCGCGCACGTCGGCGAAGCGGCGGCGCTGCCGCTGGAGGGAAAGACGGTCGTGCTCACCGGCACGCTTGCCGCACTGACCCGCGACGAGGCGAAGGAGAAGCTTGAGGCGCTTGGCGCCAAGGTCGCCGGCAGCGTCTCCGCCAGGACGAGCTTCGTCGTCGCCGGCGAGGCCGCCGGCTCCAAGCTCGACAAGGCGCAGGCGCTCGGGATCGACATCTGGGACGAGGCGAGATTGCTCGCGTTGCTCAAGCGGGAATCGGGCGCATGAAGCCGTATCTGCCGGAGTGGCTGCATCCGTGGCTGCACCTGATCGCGCTGGCGGGGAAGGTCGTGTTGATCCTGTTCGCGGCGTGGCTGCTGCGCGGCCTCGCGCGCCGGTTGATCGCGCGCGTGGTCCGGCGCTATGCGCTGACGCAGGAGGTCGAGATCGGCGCGCGACGGCTGACGGGATTCCTGATCGGATTTGCCGCGCTGCTCGCGATCCTGAAGCTGTTCGGCGTGTCGGGCGGCGTGTTGTGGGCCGCGTTCACCGGCTTCGCGACGGTGGCCGCGGTCGCGTTCTTCGCGGCGTGGAGCGTGCTGACCAACGTGTTCTGCGCGTTCCTGCTGATGATCACGCGGCCCTTCCGGCTCAACGATCACGTGGAACTGGTCGAGAGTGGCGACAAGCCCGGCATCGGCGGTCGCGTCATCGACGTGAACCTGATCTACGTTACGTTGCAGGAGCGTCACCCCGACGGCCGCGAAAGCGAGGTGCGCGTGCCGAACAGCCTGTTCTTCCAGCGCGGCGTGCGGCGCTGGGACGGCGAGCCGCCGCTTCGGCGCGTCGCGTCGGAGGCAACCTCCGATGCAGCGCCGGCACGCATCGGTGGAAGCGGTGCCTCGGCGCTTGCCGATGCGGACTGAACGGTACGCGCCGTGCTGCGCGAGCAGTGGCGCTTGCCGCGCGGAGGAAGCGGCCCGCGGCTGACCGGTCAGGATGGATGCGGGTCGGCGGGATCGCCGCCGATCCGTCCGCCGATGCCCATGCCGGCGCCCATTCCCACGCCCATGCCGGCGCCCATGCCGCCGGCGCCGCCCGCACCTCCGCCGCCGGGGCCGCCCGCGTTGCCGCCGCGCGCGCCGCCACCACTGCCACCGCCGCCGAATGGCCGCGTCGGACCCTGGCGCGGAATCGCCAGATCGGCGGGGATCGGCGCGAGATCGAGCGCCTCGCGGACGAAGTCGCGCAGCGAGACGACGAGTTCGTGCGTGTGGATGGGACGGCCTTCCGCCAGTTCGGCAGCGGCCCTGGCGGCGAGCCGGACCTGCTCGTCGGTGCCGAGCAGGATGATGTCGGAAAGCGCCGCCTCGACGGCATCGCGCACGCGGCGCGCGCGTTCGGACGCGGAAGCATGCGGATCGCCGGCGGTTGCCGGTTCTGCCGATTCGTCCGCTTCGGCCGTCGGCGCGGGGCGCCGCAGCAGGTCGCGAAGGTGCGTCGGATCGACCGAGAGATCGCCGGTGAACGAGCCGCCCAGTGTCTTGTAGGCCGCGATCAGCGTGCGCAGGCGCTCGTTGATCTGCCGGTTCTCGCGCGCACGCTTCTCCTGCATCCGCTGCATCACCAGCAGGCGGATGCCGACGCCGACGAGCGTGATCATCACGATGCCGAGCAGGGTCGAAAGAAGGCCCTGCCAGGTGGTGAAGTCCAAATTGCGCATGCGCGTGCTCCGTCGCCTCGTGCGCAGTGTAGTCGGTGCGCACGCGACCCGCGTGGGCGCCGCCACGCCCGGATCGGCATGGCGGCGCATCATGCGTCGTCGCGGTGGCTCAGGCGGCGCGGACCTTTTCCTCCGTCGGCGCCGACGTGCGGATCAGGTGATCGAAGGCGGCGAGCGCGGCCTTCGAGCCTTCGCCCATCGCGATCACGATCTGCTTGTACGGCACCGTGGTGCAGTCGCCGGCCGCGAACACGCCGGGCACCGAGGTCTGGCCGCGCGCATCGACCTCGATTTCGCCGCGCGGCGAAAGCGCGATCGTGCCCTTGAGCCAGTCCGTGTTCGGCAGCAGGCCGATCTGCACGAACACGCCCTGCAGTTCGAGTTCGTGCGTGGCACCGGTGTTGCGGTCCTTGTACGCGAGCCCGGTGACCTTCTGCCCGTCGCCGAGCACTTCGGTCGTCTGCGCGGAGACGATGATGTCCACGTTGGGCAGGCTGCGCAGCTTGCGCTGCAGGACCTCGTCCGCGCGCAGCTTGCCGTCGAACTCCAGCAGCGTGACATGGGCGACCACGCCGGCGAGGTCGATCGCGGCCTCCACACCCGAATTGCCGCCGCCGATCACCGCCACGCGCTTGCCCTTGAACAGCGGCCCGTCGCAATGCGGGCAGTAGGTCACGCCCTTGGTGCGGTACTCGGTCTCGCCCGGCACGCCCATGTTGCGCCAGCGTGCGCCGGTGGCGAGGACCACCGTCTTCGAGCGCAGCGTGGCGCCGCTTTCGAGTTGCACTTCGATCAGGTCGTCGCCCGGCGCGAGCTTCGCGGCACGTTGCAGGTTCATCACGTCCACGCCGTACTCGTGCACGTGCTGCTCCAGCGCAGCGGCGAGTTTCGGACCCTCGGTGTAGGGCACGGAGATGAAGTTCTCGATCGCCATCGTGTCGAGCACCTGGCCGCCGAAACGTTCGGCGACGACGCCGGTCCGGATGCCCTTGCGCGCCGCATAGATCGCCGCCGCCGCGCCAGCGGGACCGCCGCCGACGACCAGCACGTCGAATGGCGCCTTGGCATCGATCTCCTTCGCCGCGCGTTCGGCGGCGCCGGTGTCGAGCTTGCCGACGATCTCGGCCAGCGTCATGCGGCCCTGGCCGAACGGTTCGCCGTTGAGGTAGACGGTCGGCACCGACATGATCTGGCGGCGCTCGACTTCATCCTGGAACACGGAGCCGTCGATCGCGACATGCTGGATGCGCGGATTCAGCACCGCGGCGAGATCCAGTGCCTGCACCACGTCGGGACAGTTCTGGCACGACTGCGAGAAATAGGTTTCGAATCGGTATTCGCCTTCGAGCGCGCGTACCTGATCCTGCAGCGCCTCGGGCTCCTTCGACGGATAGCCGCCGACCTGGAGCAGGGCGAGCACCAGCGAGGTGAACTCGTGGCCGAGCGGAAGCCCGGCGAAGCGCAGGTGGATCGCCTCGCCCGGCGAGGTCAACGCGAACGACGGCACGCGCACGCCTTCGGCGGGAGCGGCTTCCGTAAGCGCGACCTTGTCCGACACCGCGACGATGTCTTCGAGCAGCGCGCGCATGTCGCGCGAGGCTTCGCCGTCGTCGAGCGTCGCGACGATCTCGACCGGACGCACGAGGCGCTCGAGATAGGCCTTCAGTTGCTCCTTGAGATCGGCATCCAGCATGGTCGTTTCCTCGGGGAAGCCGGGCCCGTGCCGGCCCGCACGCGCGGGCCGGTGGCTCGGAAGTGAACGCGGAAGTTGGTGCGGAAGAGCCGCTCCCCTGGCGGGCGATGGCTGGCGCGGGGAGCGGCGGCGATCGTCAGATCTTGCCGACGAGGTCGAGCGACGGCTTGAGCGTCTTCTCGCCTTCCTTCCACTTCGCCGGGCAGACTTCGCCCGGGTGGCTGGCGACGTACTGCGCGGCCTTGACCTTGCGCAGCAGCTCGGTGGCGTCGCGGCCGATGCCGTTGTCGTGGATCTCGCACAGCTTGATCTGGCCTTCCGGGCTGATCACGAAGGTGCCGCGCAGGGCCAGGCCTTCGTCCTCGATCAGAACGTCGAAGTTGCGCGCAAGCGTCGCGGTCGGGTCGCCGACCATCACGTACTTGACCTTCTTGATCGCATCCGACGTGTCATGCCACGCCTTGTGCGCGAAATGGGTGTCGGTGGANACGCTGTAGACTTCGACGCCGAGCTTCTTGAACTCGTCGTAATGGTCGGCGAGATCTTCGAGCTCCGTNGGGCAGACGAAGGTGAAGTCGGCCGGGTAGAACACGACGACCGACCACTTGCCCTTGAGCGTCTGGTCGGTGACTTCGATGAACTTCCCGTCCTGGAAGGCCTGCGCCTTGAACGGCTTGATCGTGGTGTTGATCAGGGACATGGGTGTCTCCTTGTCAGTGGGTGGATGGAACGGGTGGAAGGGAACGCCGGATACCTTACGGCGTGTCTGCACGAAAGTTAAATCGATTGAAGTTAACGAACTGATAGATCATGTCTATTGAGTGGAATGCAAGCGCGGACCGGCCGGATTGCGGGCATCTGCGCCTGCGCGCTGCGCTCAATCGACGCCTGCGCGCGTTCTTCGAGCGCCGCGGCGTGCTCGAAGTCGAGACGCCGATTCTCGCCGCGGCCGGTACGACCGATCCGAACATCGAAAGTTTCGTCACCCGCTTCGAAGGTCCGGTCGCGGCGGCACCCGGTCCGCGCTGGTTGCGTACCTCGCCCGAATTCGCGCTCAAGCGCCTGCTTGCGGCGGGCGTCGGCGACTGCTTCGAACTGGGTCGCGTGTTCCGCAACGGCGAGGCCGGGCGTAGCCACAATCCCGAGTTCACGCTGCTCGAATGGTACCGCGTCGGCTGGGACCATCGTCGCCTCGCGCACGAAGTGCGCGATCTCGTGCAGGACGCGCTGGCTCTTGCCGGATGCACGGCGGAGTACGCGGAGTTCTCGTATCGCCAGTGGTTTCTGGATGGGCTCGGCATCGATCCGTTCGAGGCCGGAACCGATGTGCTGCGGGCGCCGTTGGCAGGGTTCCGCATCGCGCCCGACGGGCTCGGGCGGGACGACTGGCTGGATCTGCTCGTCACGCACCGACTGCAACCGGGGTTGCCGTCGGGGCGGATCACCTGCATCCACGACTATCCGCCGACGCAGGCCGCGCTCGCGCGCATCCGCGATGGCGATCCGCCGGTCGCGGAGCGGTTCGAGATCTTCCTCGGCTCGCAGGAGCTGGCCAACGGCTATCACGAGCTGTGCGATCCGGCCGAGCAGCGTGCTCGCTTCGAAGCGGACAATCGCCGCCGCGCGGAGCGCGGGCAGGCGCAGGTGCCGATCGACGAGCGGTTGCTCGCCGTGCTGGCGCGGATGCCCGATTGCGCCGGTGTGGCCCTCGGCGTGGACCGCCTGCTGATGGCGCTGGCCGGCACCGACGACCTGCGCGAGGTACTCGCGATCCCGTTCGCAGTCGCCTGATCCGGCGCAGTCTTCCGGGTCAGGTCAATCTCGCATGCTCGCTGCCGTCCTTGTACGGATAGCGGATCTGGCCGAAGCGGACGACGAGCACTGCCGAGGCCAGCAGCAGGATCGCGACGGCCTGCACCAGAATCGTCACCCATTGCACGTCGTGCGTCTCCAGCGTCATGTGCCGTGCGAGCGCCACCATCGCGATGTACAGCGGCATCTGCACCGGCAGGCGCCCGATGCGCCAGTAGATCCCGCACATCGTCACGATCTCGATGTAGATGAACAGCAGGAGCAGGTCGGTGACGCGGACGGTCCGCTCGTGCGCCATCATGGCCACTTCCTGAGCGGCGGCGACCACGGTCGCGGCGAGTACCAGCAACAGGCCGATGTTCTCCAGCGCGCTGATCGCGTGGATGCCGATGCGCTTGAGGCGGGGAAGCGCGGGGTCCTGCATGGCGGCGGCTCGATGCGGGAAGGGATGCGCCCATCGTCTGCGGCCGCTGCGTCGCAGGCAACGGGGCGGACTGCGGTGTTGCGTCGCAGCAAAGACCCCGGCGAAGTGCCGGGGCCCGTTGCAGGGTCGGTCAGAACGAAAGCGCGATGGAACGGCGTTCCAGCACGCCGAGGTCGGCCTGGTTCACGAGGCGCAGGTCACGCAGTTCCCACGGCGCGCCGATGCCGCGCACGTTCGCCAGGCTTGCTGCATCGAAGCGCAGGTCCAGCGTGCCGTTTCCGGCCTCGAGCCACGCGGCGGACTGCCCGATCGCGACCGGGTACTGTTTGCCGTCGCGAGCGGTACCGAACAGGACGCCTGCGACCTGGTAGCGACTCGCCGTCGCCGCCTCCACGCCGAAACGCAGCGTGATGCCGTCGGCCTTCGCGCCCGGCAGCCGTTCGACGCTGCCGTCCAGTCGCGCGACCGGCAACGCGACCGCGAACGCGGTTCGCGCGTCGCGCGGCACGTCCGGGCCGGCGCATTGCGCGAAGGTGTGGACCTCCCACAACGCCCGCGCGCCGGCATGCGCCGCATCCGGCGTGATCGTCGCGGCGAAGCTGCCGTCGCGCTGTCGCGTGAACGTCAGCGGCTGGCTGTGGCCGTCCGGTGCGCTGATCAGTCCCGATGCCGCGGAGGCGCGCGCGCCTTCGCAGGCGGCCTGGACCTTCAAGGGCTGGCCGGCCACGACGACGTCGCGCGCGGTGCCGAGGCGCAGGGCGATCGTGCTGTTCGGTTCGTGCACGTGGACCAGCCAGCGACCGGCGGCGTTCGTCACGGCGAGCGTGATCGACGGCGCGACATACGTGTCGGAGAGCTTCACCGCCAGCGTGCCGGCTGGCGCATCCATGCCGGCCGAGCGCAGCGCGTCGACGTCTGCGGCCGCCTGCACGATGTCGGCCTGCAAGTGGTTGCCGCGGTCGATGACGACGAGATCCTCGCGCGACAACCTAGCGCCGGCGTTCGATGCGTGCGGGCTGAAGCGGATCACCGCGCCGGTCGCGCTAAGCGGCAACGCGATGCCGGCGCGCAGCTCCTGCGCATCGACGTCGCGCCAGTAGCCGCGGCTTTCCTGCACGAACGCTGCCGGTTGCGTGTCGATGGCCTGATCCGGCTCCAGTGCCCATGACACTGCAACGGGGGTGCGGTCGAGGTCGCCGGTTTCCAGCGCGGCGCCGGCCGGTGCCTGCACGGCAGCGACGACCTGATCGCCGGTGGACGGTGCGGAGAGGCGCAGCGCCCCGGAGCCGCCGATGGACTGGGCCATCGCCGGCGGCAAGCCGAGCGCGAGGACGAGAGCGGCGGCGATCGGAGCCGAGCGGAAGAATGCATGGTTCATGATCGGGCTCCTCACAGGTCGTCGCGCAGGATGTTCTGCAGGCCGAAGCACGCGCGCCGGCTCTGGTTGTGGCTCAGCGGTTCGGAACCGGCCATGCGGCTGGTGTCGTAGAACCACAGGCGTCCGGCAGCGTTCGCGCTGCTGCATTCGATGAAGCCGTCCGAGCAGCTCGAAAGCCAGTTCTGCGTGATTTCCAGCCCGACGTTCTGCGCATATCCACCGCAGTAGCTGTCCGGATCCCAGATCGCGCTGTCGACGTCGGTGCCGACGATGTTCCAGAAACCCTTCGGCAGCGAAGGGCGACCCGACGTGCCGTAGAGATAGTTCTGGTTGTAGTAGGCCATCCAGCTCGTCTGCTGCTGGCGCACCGCGTCGCTCTGGTAGCCGAGCAGCCAGCCGACCGAGGCCTCGAACACGTTGCCGTTCATCACCGCGTCGGCGAGTGGCGTGCCGGCGCTGGACGCGGCGATCGCATTCACCCAGCGCACCTTGCCGATGATGTTCGGGTAGCGGCTGTCCCAGGTCGGGTTGGAGAGGATCCAGCGCATCACGTTGCCGCCGTTGGAATGCGTGATGACGACGAGATCGGTGATGCCGCGTGCATTGATGAAGCTGGTCAACTGCGTGGCCAGGCAGCCGGCGGCACGGCTGTCCCACATGTACTGCTCGAAATCGCAGTTGATGACGACGTAGTTGGCCTGGTTGGAAAGGCCTTGCCGGATGGTGTTGACCATCGTCGGCTGCCAGTAGTCGTTGTACGCGTCGGTCTGGTGCCCGGTGCCGTGGACGAGCGCGACGCCGGTATTGGCGTGCGCGGCCGTGGCACAGGCTGCCGCGAACAGCAAGGTGGAAACGATGCGAAGCATGAACCCTCCCGGGCTTCCGTCGGGAAGCCGCATGGCTCGCGGGCACGCCAAGGCGGATCGCATCCTGCGAGCCGCACACGACGGTCCGGAGCGTCGACTGGGGTACGCGCCGACGGGAATCTCCCCGTCCCGTACGGCGGCGTATCCGGACCCTAGCGAGCCGGGCGCGCGCAGGTCAATTTGCACCCGCAGCATGACGTGATGGCCGTCACGCAACTTCTGCAGTGCGGCAGAACGGTCGCTCGGCCCGCTGGGGGCGCGGTGGCACGACGCGCTCAGAACTCCAGATCGAGCGCGGCGCAGAGGTAGTCGATCATCGGCGCGATGCGCTTGAAGGTGTCGACGACGGTCGGCAGCAACTCGTCCGAGCAGGCCATCGCGTCGTCGAAGCCGGTGCCTGCGGCGAAGTTCTTGCGCTTGAGGTCTTCGATCAATTCATGCGCCGGATCGAATCCGCGCGGCGGGCGCACGAGGCTTTCGCCCCAGAATTCGAAGCGGGAACGGAACGCCTTGCCGTGCGTCGCCTTCTTCCAGGCCGCGGGGTTTTCCTCGAGAAAGGCGCGGATGCGCTTGAGCGTTGCAGGTTCCGGGTGCCAGATGCCGCCACCGGCGAAGCAATCGCCGGGCTGGATGTGCAGATAGAACGACGGGGCCTCGGTTTCGCGTCGGCGCTCGTGCGCGAAGCGCGCGCCGGCCCAGGTCTTGTACGGCGTCTTGTCGTGCGCGAAGCGCGTGTCGCGGTGGATGCGGAACAGCGAGCCACCCTGCGCGCGCGGGTCGGCCCGGTAATGCGGACTGATCCTTGCCAGCGGCGCCTGCATGTCGGCGATCAGGCGCAGGAACGGCTGCCGCAGCACGTCCTCGTAGCGAGCCTTGTTCGCCGCGAACCAGGCGCGGTTGTTGTTGCGGCGAAGGTCGCGCAGGAAACGGAAGGTGGCGGGGGAGAAGTAGATCGTTGCCACGGGATCAAGGCTCGCGATGGACACCTATGATATCCGAGCCACGACATGGCTTCCGCGCATGTGGCGCGGCCGCGACGGGTTCCGACACATTAGGGGTGCCATGGGCGCTACGATGCTGGACCGCAGGGCCAGCGCCGAGCCGTCCCGTGCAACGGGATACGTCGCGAGCCACTATCCGCGGCTGCCACGGAACAGGCGTTGCAGCAGGTCGCGGGCGAGCTGCTGCTCGGAGGCTTCGAGGTTGGCCACCAGTGGCGCGAGCGCGGCGCGCCCCCTGGCGCGCAGCTCGTGGAGCAGGCGTGCACCGTCGTCGGTGAGCACGACGTCGACGGCGCGGCCGTCGTCCTCGTTGGGCACGCGCGCCACCAGGCCGCGTTTCTCTGCGCGTGCAACCAGGCCCGACATCGTCTGCTTCTCGAGGCCGAGGTACTCGGCCAGTTCCGCCATGCGCGGGCGCCGGTCGCGGAGGATGCCGAGCAGCCGGACCATCGACAGCGATAGCTCGTGCGCCGCACCGATGCGGCTGATCACCGCCATCACCACGAACGAGGCGGTGACCAGGGTGTCGACCAGGCCCTCGCGCGAATCGGGGGGCTGGCGGATGGAACCGTGCATGCGGGTCATGGGCGCCATCTTCACTTGGTTCATCAGTATTCGATCGTAATACGAATCAGATGAAAGGCCGGCGACGAGCCGCAGCACCCAGTGCCCCCGTCCGCGACGCGCGTTCGGCGGCGCCGCGTCGATCAGTCGCCGTATCCGGCTGCGCTCGCCAAGGCAGCGTGACTCAAACCAAACAGACTCCGGAAAAGTCGGGGCGGTTCAGTTCATCGCAGCGCTCGACGATTTGCAGGAGATCAGCCTTGGAGCGGTTTGAACAACCCTGCTGTTCCCGCCGCAGTTGAGAGCGCCGTTCCCGTCATTGATGAAGAGTGCGATGCGCACTCGATGCACGACGATAACCTGACCACGCTGGCACCCGACATCGTGGCGGCCATACTCGACGACACCCTGCCGAACCACATCACGCTGTCCGATCTGGCGATTGATCCGCCCGCGTTGTGGGATGAGCAGCGGGCGAGGATTGTCGGCTCAACACCAGCGGGAGGTCACTGATTGATTGCCGTTTCCAGCGCGCGCAGGCGATCGACGATGGCATCGAAGGCGGGAGGCTCGCCGGTGAACATGCCGGCACCGATCATGCGCTGGAAGTCATCGCGCAGCGCGGCCAGTGCAGCATCTTCCGGAATGAGTCTGAGCTGCCCGGCCAGGCATGCGTCGTAGTTGGCGTAGCTCGCGTTGTAGAAGACCTTCTTGTGCTTGACGACATCCGCGAGCAGAGCGCGATCGGCCACAGCGGCTTGCCCATGGGCAAGATCGGCCAACATGGCCAGGTCGTACCAGTGGCGTGACAGACGTTCGGCGCCTGTGCGGAACTCTTCGCGCTGACATTCGACGTGCATCAACGTCGCCTTCTCCCAGAAGGTACGTGCCGGCGACAGCACACTGACCGTCGGCTGCGGGAATTCGAGTTTAGCGACATGTTCCGCAATGTCGGGCCGCACCACATGCTCCTCATTCGGCTCGGTGATGTTGCGGCCACCGAACTCGATCAGGACGCTGTTACCGACGTAGTCTCCGGATTTCTCCAGCACGGTCGGGTAGTGCACTCGCAACTGCTCGCCGTCATCGCTGATTTCAAGACGGAATGCGTCGGCGCTGAACTCGGTGGCCAGCATCTTCTTGAAGTGTGGCGCCACGACACCGTGGGCATGGTCGCGCACGAAGGACTTGAGATCCTCGCTGAACTTCTTCAGCCGATTGCGTGAGACGCCTTCGGTAAACGGGTTGAAGGAACCGTCCAAGCCACGGTAATCGAGCGTGATGTCCACGTCCTCGGAGAAGCGCGCGATGGCACCGAACACTTTGGATAGCGAGGTGCCGCCCTTGAAGGCCATCGGCAGTCGGTCGGGCATGGTGAACAGGGTCTGCAGCACCCAGCAGACCCAGACATCCTTTTCCAGTACGACGGGCGTGCGGGCAAGCTGCGGAGCCAGTGCCCGATAGATCTGGGACTGTTCTTGAGGCTTCAGGTGCAGGAAGGACTCAGGCATGAACGGCCATCCGCTCGCTCCGGAAGATGGCGTCGCTCATCCACGCAGGCATTGAGCTGGTGGCTGACTTCAGCACCGCGAACTCGCTTGATCCCAGCTTGCGCCGAATCTTCTCGACGAGGGCTGGCGTCACTTCCTTCTTGCCGAGGTACCACATCGCCGCAAGCGCGAGCCCGGCGGATCGACCCGCCAGGGCCAGCTTGCGCTGACAGACGTGCTGCAGTCGGATCTCCATCTTTCCCACGCGGATGCGCTTCGACGGGCCGGATGTCACGAATACCGACTGGGTCGGAACCTGCGTGGTCAGTTCGAGCCGACGCGCCGCTTCGGCACCGTGAACCTGGACGACGGCACCCGTGGTCTTGGCGACGGTCTCGGCCACCTTCAGCGGTTCAGGCATCACCTTGCCGACGAAACGGCTGACCTCAGGACGCACGAAGACGCCGCGCGTCACTCGCTCGATCGACCCTGCCTTGACGAGGCGGGAGAGTGTCTGATCGACGGACGCACGCGTGCCGCACTCGAGGAACGCCGTCGGGGTGAAAGGCTCCCCGATCGGCATCGCCTCGATGCGCTCGCGAATCAGTTCGGCGGTCTTGGTCGTCGTTTTCATGTATGAAAATATATGCGAGTTTCTGACAAAATGCAAGTGCGATAGCTCGCTGGGGCAAGTGTGTGTCCCCTCCGGTAGCCAATGCCGCAATCCAACCGCTTGATTAGTCCGCGTATAACTCTTTGATCTGTATAGGTATGAATTGCGGCCTTTGCGGACTTCGGGTCAGTTACAGGGAGCGAGGCCGGAGCGAGGAATGGCCAGGAGAGCGTGGAGTGTGGCTCGGAGCGGCCAATTCGGGCGGCTGGCGCAGTTCCGCAGCCTTCCGCAGGAACCCCCAAGAACACGCGGGAACCGGCGCGATCAGGCAAGACGTGCGCCGCAGGAGCGGTGCCGAACGTCGCGCAGCGACGGCCCGAAGGGTGAGCGCCAGGAATGGCGCGAACAAAAAACCCCAACCGAGAACGGTTGGGGTTTCGTTATTGGTGG
>JGI12420J12819_1000232_pt1 | contig 37274 bp, 33 predicted proteins | sample Passage237A_FD_12819 | JGI IMG/M metagenome (IMG submission 12819) | reverse complement strand
GGCCACGACCGGCGCAGCCGCCGGCTCGATCCGCGGGGCCACGTCGGGCACGGCGCGCAGGGCCGAGGGACCTCCTCCACCATTGCCGCGCGGCACCGGCGCGGTGGGCGGGGCGCTCGAAACCGGCGCGTTCGAGAGCTTCGCGATCAGCTCGTCCGGGCTGGGCAGGTCGGCCGCATAGGCGAGGCGCACCAGCACCATTTCAGCCGCCTGCATGGCATTGCCGGCCTTCTGCACTTCCTCGTGGCCCTTGAACAGGATCTGCCAGGTGCGGGTGAGCGCGCGCATCCCGAGCTTCTGCGCCAGCTCGGCGCCGCGCGTGCGCTCGTCGGGCGTCAGCGACACGTCGTCGGCCGCGGCCGGCACCACCTTCATGCGGGTGACGAGGTGGGTGAAGTCGCAGAGGTCGGCGATGATGGTCTGCGGATCGGCGCCCGCGTCGTAGAGTTCGCGCAGGTTGGTGAGCGCCTGGGCGATCTGCCCACCCATCAGCGCCTCGAAGAGGTCGATGGTGCGCGCGCGGTCGCCGAGGCCGAGCATGGCCTTGACGGTCGCCGCCGTGACCTTGCCGTCGCCGTGGCTGATGGCCTGGTCGAGCAGGGACTGGTTGTCGCGCACCGAGCCCTCGCCCGCCCGCACGATCATGGCCAGCGCCTCGGGCTCATAGTCGATGCCCTCGCGGCCAAGCAGGTCCACGAGGTGGGCATGCATGATGTCGGGCGGCACGCGGCGCAGGTCGAAGCGCATGCAGCGCGACAGGATCGTCACCGGCACCTTGCGGATTTCGGTGGTGGCGAAGATGAACTTCACATAGGGTGGCGGCTCTTCGAGCGTCTTCAGCAGCCCGTTAAAGGCCGCCGTCGAGAGCATGTGCACCTCGTCGATGATGTAGACCTTGTAGGGCGCCGAAACCGGCCCGTACTTCACCGAGTCGATGATCTCGCGGATGTCGTTGATGCCGGTGTTGGAGGCGGCGTCCATCTCGATGACGTCGACATGGCGCCCCTCGATGATGGCACGGTCGTGGACCCCCTCCTTTTCGAAATCGAGGGTGGGACGGCGGCCGTTCTCGTCCTCGTAGTTGAAGGCGCGGGCGAGGATGCGCGCGGTAGTGGTCTTGCCCACGCCGCGCACGCCGGTGAGGATGAAGGCGTGGTGGATGCGGCCCGACTTGAACGCGTTGCGCAGCGTCTGCACCATCGCATCCTGGCCGATCAGGCTCGAAAAGCTCAGCGGCCGGTATTTCCGGGCGAGCACGAGATAGGGCGAGGCCGCCGCCGAGGGGGCGGGCGCGGGCGCTTCGTCGGGGAACATTCCGTCAGCCATGCACAGCATATAGCGACCGCGAGGGCGGTTCGCAAAACAGCTTGTGCGAAATGTGGGGATTAGCAGGAGGTTGGCAACGACCCGTGAAGGTCTCGTTGGGGCTGCTTCCTTCCGGACCTGACCCGGTTGGCGAGGAACACGTCCGCGCCAACCTCCCGCGCCCTATATGGCGGCGGATTTTGTCCTTGGCAAGGCCCACTGGCTGCAACCGGCGCGCCTCACTCGCCGTTGCTGCTTCACAACGACAAAAGAGCGAAGACGATGATCGCCAAAGGCAGCAGCGACGAAGACCTGGCCCGCAAGCATATCGCCCGCCTGCAGGGGCTGATTGCGCACTGGAACGAGGATGCGGACACCTATCGGCGCGCCGCCCGCGGGCTTCTTCCGGCCACGAGCTGGATGCTCGAGGAAGCCGACCGCACGCTGCTCGAGGTGCGGGAGGAAGCCGAACTCTGCGATACGCTCGCCGACAACCTGCCGCCCGGCCACGAGCTCTGGGGCGAACTGTTCCGCATCGGCACGGCTCTCGACGCGCTCAGCGAGTCGATCGCGGTTTCAACTGAGGCCATGGGGCCGCGCATCGAGCAGGGGCGCGAGGTAGCGGGGCTCAAGTACCTGGTGGGCGAACTGAGGAAGAACGCGGCCACCGAGGCCGTGCCAAACTGAATCACCCGGTCACTTGCTGTTAACATGACGAGGCGCACGATCCTGCTGTCCATCCGCCAGGAGGCCAGCATGATCAAGTCCCTGCGTGTTCCCCCGGAACTGCTGGCATTAGGCCAGATGCAGCGCGCCGCAACCCGCGAAGCCGGCGCCCCGCTCTATCTTCCTGCCTTCGCCAACGCCGTTCTCGGCGAGCCGCACGACGAGGACGACCTCGTCGCTGAGGCCGATTTCGGTGTCGAGGCGGACGGTTTCGACGAAGACGACGACTTTTACTGAGGCGTCAGTCTCAGGTCGCTTCGCTAGGCGATGAAGCCTTGTAGGTGCCCAGCACGCGGAAGTGGTCGGTGAAGAAGCCCAGTTCCTCGAAGGCGAGCGCCACGTTGCGATCAGACGGGCGCCCCTCGATATCGGCGTAGAACTGCGTGGCGGTGAACGAGCCGTCGAGCATATAGCTCTCGAGCTTGGTCATGTTGACCCCGTTCGTCGCAAAGCCTCCCATCGCCTTGTAGAGCGCTGCCGGAACGTTGCGCACGCGGAAGACGAAGGTGGTCTTCACCTTCTCCGCATCGGCAGGCGGCTCAACGGGCTGCTGCGAGATGACGAGGAAGCGCGTGGTGTTGTGCGCCGCGTCCTCGATATTGGGAGCGAGCACTTCGAGCCCGTAGACTTGGGCTGCCATGCGCGAGGCAATGGCGGCAACCGTCCTGTCGCCCTTCTGCGCCACCTCGCGAGCCGAGCCCGCCGTATCGGCGCCGTTGATGGTTCTGAACTTGTGGTCGGCAATAAACTTTCGGCACTGGCCCAGCGCCACCGAAAGCGACTGCACCGCCTTCACCTCTTCGAGCCTCGTGCCTGGAATGGCCAGCAAGTTCATCTCGACGCGCAGGAAGTGCTCGCCGATGATGTAGAGCCCGCTCTCGGGCAGGAGGTGGTAGATGTCGGTAATGCGGCCATAGAGCGAGTTTTCGACCGGCACGACGCCGTATTCGGCGCGGCCCTGCTGCACGGCAGCGATGGTGTCCTCGAAGCTCGGGCAGGGCAACGGTTCGTCGGCGGGAAACAGCGCATGCATCGCTGCGTGGCTGAAGGCCCCCGGTTCGCCCTGAAACGCGATCTTCCGCACCATCTCGACAATACTCCGCAGCACAGGCGGGGGCCTTAATGCGGTGCGCCGTTGCCCAAGTCAATCTTGAGCGCAGGCATCCGGTTTCGTCTATTGCAGGAGCTGTCGCGCGTACCCCGTTGCGCCACGACTGACGACGGACTATCTTCCGCGCGCGTCGGGACAGGGGGTTAACGCGCCCAAGAGTCTGCTCGGGCTTGCTTGGCCCGGGGAAACGCTGTACCGCCGCTCAATACACCGGCGGTCAAAGGCTTAGATACCCGCGATGGATTCGTTCGAACTCAACAAAATTCTTGGCGCCATCCTGGGCACCCTGCTCTTCGTCATGGGCCTTGGGTTCCTGGCGGAAGCCATCTACCACCCCATCGAGGGTCGTGGCCCGGGTTATGCGCTGGCTTCGGCGAGCGCAGAGGGCGAAGGCGGCGGAGAGGCGGCCGCGCCGGTCGTCGATCTCGGCACGCTGCTGGCAAGCGCCGATCCGGCTGCAGGCCAGTCCGGCGTCCGCGTCTGTTCGTCGTGCCACAGCTTCACGCCAGACGGCAAGAATGGCGCCGGCCCGGGCCTGTATGGCGTGGTCGGCCGCGTGATCGGCAGCCACGAGGGCTACGCCTACTCGGCAGCCATGCTCGAGCACAATGCCGCCGGTGACGTGTGGAGCTACGAGAACCTCAACGCCTTCCTGGCTGCGCCCAAGGGCTTCATCCCGGGCACCAAGATGGCCTTCGCGGGTATCAAGGACGACGCCCAGCGGGCCAACGTCCTGGCCTATCTCGCCAGCCTGTCGGAGAGCCCGGTGCCGTTCCCAGCCCCTGCTCCGGCCGAGGCCGAAGCTGCTCCCGCCGAGGGTGACGCTGCCCCGACCGAGGGTGAAGTTGCGCCGGCCGAGGCTGCTCCTGCTGACGCGGCTCCGGCTGCCGATGCTCCCGCCGCCGAGGAGCCCGCTGCAACCGAGGCGCCTGCCGTTGAGAGCGACGCTGCCCCGGTGTCGACGCCTACCGAAACCCAGGGCGACACCAACGTTCAGGGCACGCCCACCACGAGCGGCCCCGATGGCGCCGCGGAGACGGCTCCGGCTACCCCGGCCGCGCAGTAACTCCGCCACGAAGTAAGTTCTGCCCGGGCCGCGCTTTCATCAGCGCGGCCCGTTTCATTTCAAGGGATACGATCCGATGACGCTGCTGCTGCACCTTGCCGACTTCAACGAGCGCCGCTGGGCCGATGGCTTCGCCGCCGCCCTGCCCGGCCGCAAGGTGGTGACCCGGGACGACCAGTACGATCCGGCCGAGGTCGAATACATCTTTGTCTGGAAGCCCAAGCCGGATGCGTTTGACGGCCTCGTCAACCTCAAGGCAGTGCTGTCGCTGGGCGCCGGCGTCGATGCGCTGCTGCGGCACCCGAGGCTGCCCAAGGACGTACCCATCGTCCGCTTCATGGACGAGGACCTGACGCAGCGGATGAGTGACTACGTGCTCGCCGAGGTGCTGCGGCACCATCGCCTCGGCACCCGCTTCAAGCGCGACCAGGCGGCGAAGCGCTGGGTGCAGCTCTACCCGTCAGCCGCCTGGGAGGCCAATGTCGGCATCATGGGCCTCGGCCAGCTCGGCATGGACGCGATCAAGCACCTGAAGGTGTTCGGCTACAAGCTGCGCGGCTGGAGCCGCACGCCCAAGGAAATCGAGGGCGTCGAGGTGTTTTCGGGCGCCGAAGGGTTCGAGCCCTTCCTGGCGGGTACGGACATCCTGGTCAACCTGCTGCCGCTGACGCCCGAGACGCAGGGCATCCTGAACTACGACACCTTTTCCAAGCTCCGCCGCGGCGGGCTCGACGGCGAAGGGCCGGTGGTGATCAACGCTGCACGCGGCGGCCACCAGAAAGAGGCCGACATCATCCGCGCCCTCGATGACGGCACGCTCAAGGCTGCCAGCCTCGACGTGTTCGAGGTCGAACCGCTGCCTCAGGACTCGCCGCTATGGGGCCGCGACGACGTCTACTTCACCCCGCATATCGCAGCCGCCTCGTCGGAACGTACCGGCGTGCGCTACTTCAGCCGGGTCATCAAGGACCACGAGGCCGGCAAGCCGCTGCCCAACGTGGTTGACTTGAGCCGAGGCTACTGACCTTGCATCACCGCCCGGCCTGCCGGGCGGTGGCCTGCTAGAGTTCGAGCTCCCAATACTCGCCGACGAGATCCTTGCCGAAGCTGCGATGAGGCTTGCTTTCGGTGAGCCGGAAGCCGGCGCCGGCGTAAATGCGGCGGGCGGCGACGAGGCTCTGCTGCGTCCAGAGCCGCATCCTGCGGTAGCCCTTCTCGCGGGCAAAGCGGATGGTCTGCTCGACAAGCGAGCGGCCGATGCCCAGCCCGCGGGCACGGGGCTCGACATAGAGCAGCCGCAGTTGTGCCACGCCCTTTCCTGCATCGACGACGAAGACGGAGCCCGCGACATCGCCGCGCCACTCGGCAATCCAGCACGCCTCGCGCTCCGGATCGTGAGTCTGGGCGAACTGGCCGGCAATCTCGGCGGCGAGCCCCTCATAGCTGTCGTCCCAGCCGAACTCATCGGCGTAGACCTGGGACTGGCGCGAGACGACAAGGGCGATCTCGCCCAATCGCGGCGCGCGGATCACCACAGGCGAGGGCGGCAGATCGTCGCCCAGCAGGGTGCGGATAGTCCACATGGCGTCTGCCAGACGCCGCCGGTCGGGCTGGGTCAGCGGGGCGAGCAGGCGCGCGACCGCAAGTTCGGCCTTCTCGCGCAGGTCGCCGAAGGCGGCGTCACCCTCGGGGGTCAGCGCGATGAAGTTGCCGCGCCGGTCCTTGGGATTGGGCGCATAGCTCACGAGCCCTCGGGCGCTGAATCCCTGCAGAATGCGGGTCAGGTACGCACGATCGAGCCCGAGCGCCCTGGCGAGTTCGCTGCCGGTGGCGTGGCCGCGCGCCGCGATCTCGTAGAGCACGCGGGCTTCGGCCAGGCTGAACGGGCTCTCGGTGAGGTGCTCGTCGAGAACCCCGATGACGCGGGTGTAGAAGCGGTTGAAGGCTCGAGTGTCGTCAATGAGCGAGTCAGGAAGCGTATCAGCCATGCTGGATGATACGCTCACCCGGATTGTTGACTATGTCAACTATAGTGCCGCTTCAGGTAACCGTAGACGGCGCGGATGCCTTGGTCTGTGCCACCGAACGGCCGCCCGGCGCGGGCCTCCGGTGCCCAGGCGAAGATGTCGAGATGGGCCCAGTCCTTGGCCTTCTTGACGAAGCGTTTGAGGAAGAGGGCCGCGGTGATTGAGCCGGCGAAGCCGCCCTGCCCGGTATTGTTGATGTCGGCGATCTTGCTCGTGAGCATGGCTTCGTAGGGGGTGTGGAGCGGCAGGCGCCAGAGCGGATCGTCGCTTTCGAGGCCGGCCGCCATCAGCCCGGCAGCAAGCTCGTCCGAGAGTGTGTAGAGGGGCGGCAGTTCGGGACCGAGCGCTACGCGTGCCGCTCCGGTCAGCGTGGCCATGTCGACGATGAGTTCGGGCGCCTCCTCATCGGCCAGCGCCAGCGCATCGCCGAGGATCAGGCGACCTTCGGCGTCGGTATTGCCGATCTCGACCGTGCTGCCATTGCGGGCCCGAAGAACGTCGCCGGGGCGGAAAGCCGAGGCCGAGATGGCGTTTTCGACGATGGGGATGAGCACCCGTAGCCGGATGCGGAGGCCGGCGGAGATGATCGCGTGGGCGAGACCCAGAATGTTGGCAGCGCCGCCCATATCCTTCTTCATCAGCAGCATGCCGGCGGCAGGCTTGATGTCGAGGCCGCCCGTATCGAAGGTTACCCCCTTGCCGACCAGGGTGATCCTAGGGTCGTCCGCCCTGCCCCAGCTGAAGTCGACGAGCCGCGGCGCCTCGGCCGCGGCACGGCCGACGGCGTGGATCATCGGGAAGTTCTCGTTCAGCAGGTCGTCGCCGGCGATTACCCTCACGTCGAGCTTATGGCGGGCGGCAAAGGCGCGGATCTGGCCTTCGAGCGCATCCGGACCGAGGTCGTTGGACGGGGTATTGACGAGGTCGCGGGCGAGAAAGGCCGCCTCGACCAGCCGCTCCACCTCGGCGCCGTCAGCGCCGTCGGGCAGTTCGAGTTCAACCGCCTCCTTGGCCTTGCGGTAGCGGTCGTAGCGATAGGCGCCGAGACGAAAGCCGAGTGCGGCAATCGTTGGGTCGCCGAGCGCCCCGGCGAGGCGGTAGCGGCCGGGCTCGAGCGCGGCGGCAGCAAGGCCGTAGACAAGCCTGGGCCGGTCGGCAGCGGCGCCGACGCCGAAGAGGTACCCGGCAACGCCGCCATCGTCGCCCGGCAGGGCGAGGAGCCGGCCGCGCTGGCCGGTGAAACCGTTAACCCTGGCCCAGTTGGCCTGCGCCGGTGTGAGCCCGGTAGCGGCGCCCCCCTCTTCAACGGCGGTAAGGGTGAGCGGCTGGGAGTTGGGCATGGCGCGGGGTCCGGTTTTCGCTAGGGGCAAGGAGAATTACGCCTGGGATCAGCCGGGCGCAACGTCAGTCCTCACGCAGTTTAACCCGCTGTTAGGGTTAATCAATTATTGCTCGACATGGGCTCGGGACGGCCAGAAGGCCGTAGCCCGGAGGACTTTGTAAGTGTTGCGTCGATTTTCGTTGAAGCCGTTGGTCTCGCTGCTGTGCGCCGGTGTTGCCGTGGCGGCGCTGAGCGCCTGTGCCGTCAACCCGACCACGACCGGATCGATCGGATCGCGCGATCCCAGCGCCGCACCGGCTGAACAGCGCGCGGCGGTGATCGGTCAACTCGCCCAACGCTACAAGCAGAACCCGGGCGATCGCAACACCTCGCTCTATTACGCCGCGGCCTTGCGCACCAACGGACAGGCCGACCAGGCGGTCTCCGTTCTGGAAACGACCGTCTCCAAGCTGCCGCGCGACCCCGAAGTTGCCGTCGAATATGCCAAGGCGCTGTCGGCGGCCGGCCGCTTCGACCAAGCGCTGACGGTGGTGGAGCGTGCCATCGACCCCACCGCGCCCAACTGGAATGCGCTGCTGGTCAAGGGCGCCATCCTCGACCAGAAGGGGCAGAACGCCGAGGCGCGCAAGGTCTACCAGACGGCGCTGAAGGTGGCGCCCGAGCAGCCTTCCATCTACGCCAATCTCGGCCTCTCCTACGCCATGACCAACGACCTCGATGCGGCAGAGAAGCACCTGCGGCATGCCGTGTCGCTGCGCGGGGCCAACTCGCAGGTGCGGCAGAACCTGGCACTCATCGTGGGACTTCAGGGCCGCTTCGACGAAGCGCAGAGGCTGTTTGCCGCCGAACTGCCGCCGCAGAAGGTGGAGGCCAACATGGCCTATATCCGCGCCTTGCTCACCCAGCAGAACCGTTGGGACCGGATCAAGGGAGCGGCGTAGGCCGCGCTTCTCCGTATCGTGGAACACAAGGGGCGCCCGTGAGGCGCCCTCTTCGTATGCGACTTCGCGTTACGTCAGCCCAGATTGACGTTGCTCTGCATCACCTTGATGACGGCCGGGGAGATGATGACGATGAAGAGCACCGGCAGGAAGAATACGATGAGCGGCACGGTGAGCTTGGGTGGCAGGGCGGCTGCCTTCTTTTCAGCTTCCATCATGCGCGACTCGCGACCCTCCTCGGCCATGACGCGCAGCGACGTGCCCACCGAGGTACCGTAGCGTTCGGCTTGGATCAGCGCCTGCATCACCGACTTGACGATGTCGAGACCGGTGCGGCGGCCGAGATTGTCGTAGGCGCGAGTGCGGTCCTCGAGGAAGCTGAGCTCGGCCGTGGTGAGCGTCAGTTCCTCGGCGAGTGGCACGGACTGCATGCCGATCTCCTTGGCGACGCGCTTGAAGGCGTGCTCTATCGACATGCCGGACTCGACGCAGAGCAGTATCAGGTCGAGGGCATCGGGCCAGGCCCGCCTGATCGACGCCTGGCGCTTCTGNGTCTGGTTGCGCAGGAACAGGGTCGGCAGGTAGGCACCGACAAGGCCGAGGAAGAGCGCGTAGATGGCACTCATGTAGATGGGGCTGTCCTTCAGCACCGTCAGCGCCAGGTAGGCGAAGACGAGGACGAAGAGGATGAAGGGCGTGACGAAGCGCGCAAAGAGGAAGGTGGTCATCGCCGCCGGACCGCGATAGCCGGCGCGGGCCAGGGCATCGGCAGTGTTCTCGTCGGCGAAGGCCTTTTCGAGCGAGAAGCGCTCGACCACGTTCTTCATATAGTCGCGGCCGGGCGCCTGCCGGATGGTACGGACCGGCTGGTCCGGGTTGCTGCCGCTGCCGCGCAGGCGGGCCATTTCCTCGGCCCGCATCTTCTCGCGCTCGAGGGCGACGCGGCGGATGCGTTGCTTGATGTTGCTGCCCGAGCTGAGGAAGGTCGCGCCCAGCGAGAACACCACTGCCGCGGCCGCGATGGCGGCGAAGGCAGCGGTGAGGAACTTGGGATCGGTGAGGGTGTTTGCGAGATTTTCCATCGGCTTGCCCCTCAGATGTCGAACTGGACCATCTTAGCCATGATGAAGATGCCGATCGACATGAGGATCGCGGCGATGCCGAGCATGACCAGCCCGATGCTGGTCTCGAACAGCGGCAGCATGTAGCTGGGCGTGGTGAGGGTAACGAGCAGCGCGACGATGAAGGGAAGCGAGCCGATGATGCCGGCCGAGGCCTTGGCTTCGGACGACATGGCCTTGATCTTCTGTTTCATCTTCTTACGGTTGCGCAGCACCTTGGCGAGGTTGCCCAAGGCCTCGGAGAGGTTGCCGCCCGCCTGCTGCTGCACCGAGATGACGACGACGAAGAAGTTCACTTCGGGCAGGGGCACGCGGTCGTAGAGGGTCTGCACCGCTTCGGTCATCGACTTGCCGAGCGACTGCTGGTCCAGCACGCGCTGGAAGTCGGACTTGATCGGCTCCCTGGCCTCCCTGGCCACAAGGCGCATGGAATCGTTGAGCGGCAGGCCGGATTTCACGCCTCGCACGATGGCTTCCACCGCGTTGGGCAGCTCGTCGAGGAAGGCGTTCTGGTACTTGTTGCGCCGGTGGCCGAGATACATGCGCGGCAGCAGGTAGCCGCCGGCGACGCCGAAGACGATGCAGTAGAGCAGATCGACCTGAAGCAGCAGGGTGAGGACGAAGAGCACGCCCCCCAAGATGATCGAGTTGCGGATGAAGACACCGCGCCTGATCTTCATGCCCGCCTGGTAGAGCTGGTCCTGCAGCGGCACGCGCTTCTTGCGCTTCTGCAGGGTGTCAGTCTGGGCCCGAAGGGTCTGCTGGATCTCCTTGCGGCGCGCTTCGCGCGAGCGGCTGGCGCTCGCCTCGCGGCGGTTGGCCTGAATGTCGCCCTGCAGGGCCTTGATGCGCTTGTCGACGCGATCACCCCCCGACAGCGAGGGCATCAGCGCGAAGCCGGCGGCCCCCACGCAGATCGCGATCAACGCCATGATGATAAACGGGCTCATCGGATCGCCTTACGCACCAAGGATCTCGTGCTGCTCGACATTGGCCTTTTCGAGCGCGTCGATCAGGTTGGCCTCTTCGTTGAAATACCTGGCCCGCTCGCTGAACTGCGGCTTGGTGATGCCGGTGGAGCGGTGGCGCCCGATAAGGTTGCCGTTCCCGTCCTCGCCCAGGATGTCGTAGAGGAAGATGTCCTGGGTGACGATGACGTCACCCTCCATGCCCAGCACCTCGGAGATGTGGGTGATACGGCGCGAGCCATCCCGCAGGCGGGCGGCCTGGACGATGACGTCGATCGACGAGACGATCATCTCGCGGATGGTGCGGCTGGGCAGCGAATAGCCGCCCATGGTGATCATGGACTCGAGGCGGCTGAGCGCCTCGCGCGGGCTGTTGGCGTGGAGCGTGCCCATCGAGCCGTCGTGGCCGGTGTTCATGGCCTGGAGAAGGTCGAAGGCCTCGGGTCCGCGCACTTCGCCCACGATGATGCGTTCGGGACGCATGCGCAGGCAGTTCTTGACCAGATCGCGCATGGTAATCTCGCCCTCGCCCTCGAGGTTGGGCGGGCGGGTTTCGAGGCGCACCACGTGCGGCTGCTGCAGCTGCAGCTCGGCCGAGTCCTCGCAGGTGATGACGCGCTCGTCCTTCTCGATGAAGCCGGTGAGGCAGTTGAGGAGCGTCGTCTTGCCCGAGCCAGTACCGCCCGAGATCAGGATGTTGGCCCGCACACGGCCGAGAATGCGCAGCACTTCGGCGCCTTCGGGCGAAATCGAGCCGTATTTGACCAGCTGCTGGAGGGTCAGCTTGTCCTTCTTGAACTTGCGGATGGTGAGCGCGGCGCCATCGATGGCGAGCGGCGGGGCGATGACGTTGACGCGGCTGCCGTCGGGGAGGCGGGCGTCGCAGATGGGCGAACTCTCATCGACGCGGCGGCCGACCTGGCTCACGATGCGCTGGCAGACATTCATCAGGTGCGCTTCGTCGCGGAAGCGCACATTGGTGAGCTTCACCTTGCCCCCGACCTCAATGTAGCACTTCTGGCTGCCGTTCACCATGATGTCGGCGATGTCGTCTCGGGCCAGCAGCGGCTCGAGCGGGCCGTAGCCGAGCACGTCGTTGCAGATGTCCTCGAGCAGGTCTTCCTGCTCGGAGATGGACATGATGATCGACTTGAGGGCGATGATTTCGGCGACGATGTCGCGGATTTCCTCGCGCGCCGTCTCCATGTCCATGGTCGCGAGCTGGCTGAGGTCGATCGAGTCGATCAGGGCGTTGAAGATCGCCGCCTTGGTCTGGAAATACTCCTTGTCGCGCTGCACCGCCTCGGGGCTGCGGACATCAACGACCTCGTCGCTTATCCGCTTGGCCGGATCGGGCGAGCGCATCATCTCGGTGCGGGCGGCCTGCACGACCGGTGCGGGCGTCGGACGGGCAGCCGGCGTGCTGGCTCCCGGGGTGTTGCCGCCGAACGTGGTACGCTTGCCGAACATCTATGCCTCTCAGGCGCGCTTCTTGAGGAACGGGAGCTTCAGGGGTGACTTGGTGGCGACCCGTTCGGGCGTGGTGCGACCGGTGACATGCATGCCGATGTGGCGGAACATCTCGTTGGCGCGGTGATTGGCTGCGACCTCGGCGATCATCTGACCGTTGTTGGCGGCGGTGCCGAAGGTCTGGGCGTCGAAGGCGATCTGGCCGAGCAGCTTGCACTCGACCGAGGTAGCGAACTCGCTGGCCGGAATCTCCGGGCGGCGCGGCACGCCGACCTTGTTGAGCACCAGCAGCGGCTCGGACTCGGTGGGGCGCAGGGCCTTGATGGTGTCAGAGAGGTTCTTGGCGTTGCGCAGGTTGGCCAGATCGGGCTCGGCCACGATGACGATCTCGTCGATGGTGGCGAGCGTCTGCCGCACCCAGGCGCTCCAGATATGCGGGATGTCGAGGACCACGACCGGGGTCGATTTCTGGGAGAGCTCGATGATCTGCTCGAACTCGCGTTCCTCGAAATCGAAGGTGCGGTCGAGGACGACGGGGGCGGTTAGCAGGCTGACGTGGTTGGCGGCCTTCGAGCTCAGCCGGTCGAGCAGGGTCTGATCCATCTTCTGGCTCGCGCCGATGGCATCGGCGATGCCGTGCGGCGGGTCCTGGTTGAAGTTGAGCCCGGCCGTGCCGAAGGGGAAATCGAGATCCAGGATCAGCACGTCCTGGCGCAAGCTCTGGCTGATGGCCCAGGCAACGTTGTGCCCGATGGTGGAGGCGCCTGACCCGCCCTTGGCTGCGACGAAGCCGATGGTCCGGCCGATGGGCGCCGCGCCCTCGGCGGCGAACAGCTCGGTAATGACGGAGACGATGGCCTGCGCCGTGCTGGGCAGCACGATATACTCGGAGACCCCCGAGCGGATGAGTTCGCGATAGAGCACCACGTCATTGACGTGGCCGAGCACGATCAACCGGGTGGCAGCGTCGCAGACCTCGGCGAGGCGCTCGAGCGCCGCCGGGATCTCCTCGGGAGACAGCGAGGTCTCAACGATGATCAGGTTCGGCGTGGGGTTCGCCCTGTAGGTCTCGATGGCACCCTCGAGGCCGCCATTATGGGTGGTGAGGGCCACCTTGCTCATGCGGCGATCGTGCACGGCCGCCTCGACGAGCTGGGCCGTCTGCGAGTGCTCGCAGAAGGCCTGGATGGTGATGCGCGGGATCAGCCGCGCACCACTCGCTACCTCGATTGCGGGTTCTTCCGCCTGCCTGCCGCCATCGATCTTCAGGAAACTCATCGTACTCAAACTCCGTCAATCAAGCAGGAAGCCGACCGAACCGTCGTAGCTGCCGCGCATGCCGTCTGGCCCGACGCCGTAGATCGTCTCGATATGCCCGAGGAAGATTGCCTCGGCGTCACCAGCGAAGCGAATATTGTCCGTGGGCAGTTCCGGCATCTTGGCCTTGGCCCGGGCGTAGTAGGGGGTGACGAGGAACACCAGCTCGGTGCGGTCGCTCGTGTAGTCGCGGGAGCGGAACAGGGCGCCGAGGATCGGGATGTCGCCCAGGCCCGGCAGACGGGTGATGGCCTGCCGCGAGCGCTCGGACAGCATGCCGCCGATCGACAGCGTCTGGCCGACGCCGAGCTGAACGGTGGTCTCCACCTCGCGGGTGTTGAGCGCGCTACCATTGGGCTCGGAGACGGTGCTTTTCACCTCGAGCTGCACGGTGCCATCGGACTTGATGGTGGGGGTGAACTCGAGCTGCACGCCATAGGGCTTGAAGGCGGTGATGGTGCGGCCATCATCGTCGGTGGTGGTGTACGGCAGCTCGCCGCCGGCGAGGAAGGTCGCAGGCTTGCCCGAGAGCGCGGTGAGGACCGGCTCGGCCAGGGTGCGGATGCCGCCCCGGCTTTCGAGGGCGCGCAGTTCCACGTCGATCGAGCTGCTGCCGATGGGGAAACCGACATTGCCGCCCACGGCCGGGATTTCGGCAGCGGTGGCGAGCGGGGTGTTGAAACCGCCCGAGATGCTGCCCACCGAGAAGCTGCCCGACAAGTTGATGCCCAGCTGCTTGGCGAGCGAGCGCTGCACCTCGGCCACCGTGACCTTGAGCATGACCTGCTGCGGGCCGGCGACGTTGATGACGCTGGCGACATTGTCTGGCGAGCCGGCGAACTGGCCGGCGATGGCCACGGCCTTTTCCGCATCCTCGGAGGTGTTCACAGTGCCCGAGAGGACGATGCGGTTGATCTGGTTGCCGTTCACGTCGGTGAGACCCACGGACTCGACATCGATGTTCGACCCGGGGATCACCTTGGCGTAGGCGTCGCGCAGGGCGGCGGCGACGTTGGAGGTGGCGCCTTTGACGGCAACGTCCAGCACCACGATGGTGCGGCCGTTGGCATCAAGGAAGATCATGTTGGTGTCGCCCGAGCCGGTCGACTGCAGGATGGCGCGGCGCTTGGAGCGCAGGATGGCGTCGGCGACGCCAGGCTGCGAGACGATGACCTCCTTCACGTCCACCGGCAGATCGAGGATCACCGACTTGTTGGGGCCGATGCTGATGCTGCGGGTGGTGCCGAAGGAGCCTGCATTGATGGTGATGTGTGCGGTATCGGCACCCCTCGCCTGCCCCAGACCCATCGGCGCGATGCCGATGGTGAGGCCGAGCAGTGCGGCCAGCACCGTCATCCTGAAGGTATCGAGCATCAGACGTCTCGCCCAGGCGGCCCTGGCCATATCGTTCTGAGTGGACATCATTCCCCCGTCGCCTGTTCGCCTTCGCCGCCATAGCTGGCGGCGGTGACCTCTGCGTCGATCCCCGGCGATGAAATGTCCTGGTTGCGCCCGAAGCGCACGACGCGGATCGAGCGGTTGGCCGTGTTCCGCTTCTCGGTCTCGACGGTCTGCGCGTAGTCCGCGATGGAGCGCAGGACCAGCGACAGGGTGCCGAGACGGGTCGAGTTGATGACCCTTTCGCCCTGCGCCGGATTGAGTTCGAGCACGGCAATGGTTTCGGCGAAGACATCGGCCTTGGGATCCTCGGGATTGGCCTTGGCGCCGGTGGTGCCGGTTTCGCCCAGCCGCGTGCCGATGGCCAGGACCTTGACGTTTTCGAGGATGGTCTGGGAGACGGGGCCGGTTTCGCCCGAGCGGCTCAGCACCACGTCGACGCGATCGTTGGGCAGGATGTAGCCGCCCGAAGCGGAGGCGGCGCTGACCTGCACCGGGATGGCGCGCATGCCTTTGGGCAATACGGCCGAGAGGTAGCCCTGGTCGGAATGGACGAGCTTGGCCTGCAGGATCGGCTCACCGGGGAAGAACTCGAAGCGCGCAATGGCGCCGTCCATCTGGGTGAGCGCATCGGGCACCGCGCTGTCGGTGATGTATTCGGGGCGCACGGCCACCTCGGGCCAGTCCTGCCACTCTATGGTCTCTTCAGTCAGCCGCTGGCCCACGCCGATCGGCGTTTTGGCGACCAGGATCCGGGCCTTCTGCTCGGGGATGATCTGAGCCGGGGCCTCGACCACTACCTGCTGGGGCGGAGTATTCGTGGTCACCACAAAGAAGTAGGCCGCAAGGCCACCTGCCACCAGGGCGACCAGGAGCAAGATGATGCGCGATGCTCTCATCGCCGGTACTCCACTGAATCAAGACGCGGAAGGCGCCCGACTAACTCGTGGATTGACTATCGAGGCAAAGGGTCAAAGTTTGGTTAATCGATGCTTGTCATATACGGTTAACAAGACGTTCACATCTTGCGCCGAGGGCGCGGAGGTCAGGCGACAACCTTCTGGAAGATGACACTGTCCGAATAGACAAGGATCCCGGCGATGGCGAGGGCGATGCCGTAGGGCACACCGGTCTTGGCATCGTGCAGACGGTCGATCCACCGGATGGATCGGAGGCGCTCGGGGAGCGGATAGCGACGGGCGGCGAGCAGGATCAGCGTCAGCGCGCCGCCGAGCAGCGAGGCATAGATGAGGTAGGGCAGCAGGACGCCGAGGCCCAGCCAAAGCGCAGTGGCAGCAATGAGTTTGCCGTCACCGCCGCCGATCCAGCCGAGACTGAAGAAGACCAGCGCCACTGCAAGCACCCCGGCGGCCACGGCCAGATGCATGCCGATGACCTCCAGCGGCAGGCCGACGACGACGGCCAGCACGATGAAGGCTACGACCAGCGCCAGGACCAGCTTGTTGGAGATGCGCATGGTGAACAGGTCGGAGAAGCCGGCGAACGCCATCAGCAGCGGGAAGATCACCAGGGCAAGGAGAGAAATCGGGGACATGGTTGCCGCATGCTGGAAACAGACGCGCACGAGGCGCGGCTGCTAATCTCGGGCGTCATGGTTAACAAAGCCGAAACGAGGCCCACCGGCATGGCGGAGTAATGGGAGAGTGAAACACCGGGGCCCGGACAAGTCGTTCGCGGCCGGCGGACAGTCATGCAAAATGCAAGACTCGATCGTCATTTGCGAAATGTTCACCATTCCACGCAACACTCCATTCAGCGTACCAGTCAAGTAACCAGGGTTCGTCCCCATGATGTTCCGCAAGAGTGTCGCGGTCCTGCTCAGCGCCGGCCTCATGCTCGGCAGCCTCGCCCCGGTCGCCGCCGCCGAGAGCGCGCCGGTGAGCGTGCAGGTCAACATGGCGCGGATCCTCCGGATCGACGCGCCCGCTTCGACCGTGATCATCGGCAACCCGGGCGTTGCCGACGTCACCGTCCAGGACCCGCAGACGCTCGTGCTGACCGGCAAGAGCTACGGCCAGACCAACCTCATCATCCTCGATGCCTCGGGCACTCCTATCGCCGACACGCTGATCCGCGTGACGCAGGACACGCGCGACATCGTCACCATGTATGCCGGCAACAAGCGGCAGAGCTTCAACTGCGAGCCGGTGTGCCAGTCGGTGATCATGATGGGCGACGACCCGGCCTTCACCGGCGAGGCGGTGGGTTCGGCGCAGACCGTAGCGGGCGTCGCGGCCAGCAACTGAGGCGGTTAACCCGCCCGCAACCATCGATGCAAGTTCGGCTGCCCGGCTAACCATCGTTTAGCCCTCGCCCGCTAGCGTGCCGCACGGATGGGGACCGGACGCCTGCGCCGATGACGAAACGCAAATCCTGGCTCAGGTGGATGCTGGCGCCGGCGCTGCGCGGCGGCAAGCGTTTCCGTCGCGACGAGCGCGGCGTGACCATTGTCGAGTTCGGCATCCTGGCGGTGCCCTTCTTCACCATTATTGCGGCGATCCTCGAGACGAGCCTCGTCTTCTTCGCCAGCCAGATTCTCGACAGCGCGGTGCAGGATGCGGTGCGGCTGATCCGTACCGGGCAGATGCAGAGCCTGCCGGCCGGGTCGAACTCGCTGAGCGGCTTTCGCACCAAAATCTGCGACAGCCTCTACAACATGATGAACTGCGCCAATGTGAAGGTGAAGGTCTCGGTGATCGGCAGCTTCGACAGCGCCACGGTGACCTACCCCATCCAGACCGGCAACCAGTGCACCACCAACAACGGGGTGAAGACCTGCGACTGGACGATCGTCGAAAGCTACGATCCCGGCGAGGGCGGCGACGTGGTGCTGGTGCAGGCCTACTACAAGTGGCCGACCATCGTGCGGCTGCCCGGCTTCAACCTGCAGGACCAGGTGGATGGCACGCGCCTGCTCGGCTCGGTGCGCGTGTTCCGCAACGAGCCCTTCGGCTGCACCGGAGTGAACTGCACGTGATGCGCAGGGCCCTCAAGCGATTTGCGCGCGACAGCAAGGCGGTAGCCGCGGTGGAGTTCGCGCTCATCCTGCCGCTGCTGGTGCTGCTCTATTTCGGCACGGTGGAAGCGGCCCAACTCTATACGGTCGATCGCCGCGTCGCGACGGTGGCGAGCACCATGGCCGACCTCATCTCGCGCGAGCAGAAGTGCATCACCACCGCCAAGCTCAACAGCTATTTCAACGCCGCGACGGGCATCATGCAGCCTTACCCGACGACATCGCTGAAGCAGGTGGTATCGTTCCTCTCCGTGGCCCAAAACGGCACGGTGAAGGTAGAGTGGAGCAAGGCCTTCGGCACCGGCGCGACGGCCCGCAACACCGGCGTCACTACCGCCATCGGCACGCAGACGGAGATCAACAAGCTGGCCCGGACCAAGGGCTGGCTGGTCGCGGCCGAAATCCAGTACCCCCACAAGCCGCTCTACGGCATCGTCATCGGCACCATCAATCTGGGGCACACCGAGTATTTCCTGCCGCGCTACGGCGAACTGATCACCACCGGCAATTCCTGCTAGCGAGGCAGCTTGCGGGCGGACGGCGGCGCATGCCACAAGCCGTGCACCTTCCCTCCTGAGTGTGCGGGCCAAAATGCAAGACACCATCATTCCCGTATTCGACCTCGGCGGCGTGTTCGTCGAGTGGAACCCGATGTTCCTCTTCCGCAAGCTGTTCGAGACCGAGGAGGAGGCGCAGTGGTTCTGGGACAATATCTGCACCAAGGACTGGAACCTCGAGTTCGATGCCGGCGACATCTTTGCCGAGGGCGTGGCGCGGCTGATCACCCGCTATCCGCGCTACTGGCGCGAAATCCAGGCCTTCGACACGCGCTGGAAGGAGACGCTGGGGCCGTTCATCCAGGGCACGATCGACATCCATGACGAGCTGATCGCCAACGACATCCCCACCTTCGCGATCACCAATTTCTCGTGGGAGAAGTGGGTGAGCTGCCTGCCGGAATGGCCGTTCCTCGAGAAGTTCGACGGCGTGGTGGTGAGCGGCCTCGAAGGGCTGGTGAAGCCCGACCCGCGCATCTATCGGGTGTTCTGCGAGCGCTACGGGCTGGCGCCGGAAGCTTGCGTTTTCATCGACGACAGCGAGGTCAATGTGGTGTCGGCGCGCAAGTTCGGCATGCAGGCGATCCACTTCACCGGCGACACCAAGGCGCTGCGCAAGGAGCTGATCGCGCTTGGCCTGCCGCTCAAGAAGACCGGCAAGTAGACGCGACAAAGCGCCCGGCGGCCGCTGGCCCCGGGTTTTTCCTGCAGTTCTGCCGCTCCCGAAGGTGCGGCACGGGCGGGACTTCGTCCCTTTTATGCCGGTCGTCCGGCCAAAGTAGTCGGTGGGACTTTCGCCCCGCCCAGTGCGAAGGGACTTATGGCGCACGGCACCGCGAAGCGATGCAGGAACCGCAGTCACCCCGATAGCGACGGCTCGCTACCGGCCCCCTTACCTCCCCGCGACGCTCCGTCAGCGCCTCGCATCGGAGAAGCGGGAGCATCATGGCACGAGGCGGAATCGCGGGGATAAGTTATCCACGCGGCGGGGCGATTGAGCCTTCGGGGAAACGCGGCTTCGAAATGGTGGGCGAGCGCCTGCGGCCTTGACCGCCCCCTCCACCAGGCTTCGCCTGGTCCCCTCCCCCGCTACGCGGTGGAGGAACCCGGACTTGTCAGGGCTTCGAAGCCCTCCCGCTTCGGGAGCCGGGATTTACTGGAAGCGGCCGCCGCGCTGGATGACCTCGATCTTGTAGCCGTCGGGGTCGGTGGCGAAGAAGAAGCGGGCGACAGGGGTGTCGCCATTCTTGAAATCGACCAGCTTGCCGACGGTCATGCCCTCGGCGGTGAAGCGGGCATATTCAGCGTCGATGTCATCGACGACCACGGCCAGGTGGCCATAGCCGTCGCCGAGATTGTACTCGGTGCGACCGTTGTTGATGGTCAGCTCCAGCTCGAAGCCGCCGGTTTCGGCGGCGAGATAAACGAGGGTGAAGTCCGGGAAGGCGATGCGGTCCACGACCTTGAGGCCGAAAGCCTTACCGTACCAGTCGACGGAGCGCTGCTCATCCGCGACGCGGATCATCGAGTGGACAAGTTTGGCCATGGTCGCGATCCTCAGCGGGTGCCGTACATGCGGTCGCCGGCGTCGCCGAGGCCAGGGACGATGTAGCCCTTCTCGTTGAGATGGCTGTCGATGGCGGCCGTGAAGATGGGGACGTCCGGGTGGGCCGTGGAGAACTTCTCGATGCCCTCGGGGGCGGCGAGGAGGCAGAGGAAGCGGATGTTGTTGGCACCACGCTCCTTCAGCTTCTCGACGGCGGCAATCGAGGAATTGCCAGTCGCCAGCATGGGGTCGACGACGATGATGAGGCGATTGTCGAGTTCGGACGGGGCCTTGTAGTAGTATTCGACCGGCTGCAGCGTCTCGTGGTCGCGGTAGATGCCGATATGGGCGACGCGGGCGGCCGGCACGAGGTCGAGCATGCCGTCGAGCAGGCCGTTGCCGGCGCGCAGGATGGAGGCGAAGACCAGCTTCTTGCCCTTGATGGTGGGGGCATCCATCGTGGTCATCGGCGTCTCGATGGGGATCATCTCGAGCTCGAGGTCGCGCGTCACCTCGTAGCACATGAGATGGGCGATCTCGCGCAGCAGGCGGCGGAACCCGGCGATCGAAGTATCCTTGTCGCGCATGATGGTCAGCTTGTGCTGCACCATCGGATGGTCGATGACAGTTACGCCACGCATGGAAGACACCTGGGCCGCTAGAGGAAGGATTTGCCGTGTGGTCCGGGCGCGAGGCCGAGCCAGCGGGCGATGCTTTCCCCTATATCCGCAAAGGTATGCCGGATGCCAAGAGATCCGGGCGTGAGGCTTGGGGAAAAGACCATGATGGGAACCTGCTCGCGGGTGTGATCGGACCCGCGCCAGGTGGGATCGTTGCCGTGATCGGCGGTGAGGATGACGAGGTCGTCGGGCCGCATGCGGCTGATGAGCTCGGGCAGGCGCGCATCGAAGGCTTCGAGCGCCTGGGCGTAGCCGGGGACGTCGCGGCGATGGCCGTATTCCTGGTCGAAATCGACGAAGTTGGTCATGATGAACGCGCCGTCGGCGGCCATTTCCATGGCTTCGAGGGTGCGATCGAACAGGGCCATGTTGCCGGTGGCCTTGATCTTGTGGGTGACGCCGTGGCCCGCGTAGATATCGGAAATCTTGCCGATGGCGAAGACCTGCCGGCCGGCATCCTTCGCCCGATCGAGCAGGGTCGGTTCGGGCGGAGCGATGGCGAAGTCGCGGCGGTTGCCGGTGCGCTTGAAGCTCGCGGCCGTCTCACCGACGAAGGGGCGCGCGATGACGCGGCCGATGCGCAGCGGCGCGGTGAGCTCGAAGGCGGTTTCGCAGAGCTTGTAGAGCCGATCGAGGCCGAAATGCTCCTCGTGCGCGGCAATCTGGAAGACGCTGTCGATTGAGGTGTAGCAGATCGGCTTGCCGGTGCGAATCGACTCCTCGCCGAGCTCCGCGATGATGGTGGTGCCGGAGGCGTGCTTGTTGCCGAGGATGCCGGGAATGCCTGAGCGTTCAACTAGTTGAGCGATGAGATCGGGCGGGAAGGTGGGCTCGGCATGGGGGAAGTAGCCCCAGTCGAACGGGACCGGGACTCCGGCGATCTCCCAGTGGCCGGAGGGCGTGTCCTTGCCCTTCGACACTTCGCGGCCGACGCCCCAGCGGCCGCCTTTGGGCTCGGCGGTGAGGCCGCGCGGGATGGTGCCGGTGGAGAGCTGGGCGGCGGCGCCGAGGCCGAGCGCATCCATGTTGGGCAGGTGCAGGTCGTAGTTGGCGGCGATGTGGCCGAGGGTGTCGGCGCCGGTGTCGCCATAGTCGGCCGCGTCGGGCGCGCCGCCGATGCCGAAGCTGTCGAGGATGCAGAGGATGGCGCGGGGCATCAGGGGGCTCCGATTCGATCGGCGATCAGGGGATGGGTGGGCGCGGGGCCATCGGCGATGGTGAAGGCGGCAACAAGGCGGCGCTGCCCTTCTTCTGCCGTGGCTTCGTCACGAGCATGAACGGTAGCCAACGGAGTATGAACGTCGACTGACGTGCCCAACCCCTTGAGATTGCTGAATCCGACGGCGTAATCGATGGAATCCGTCGGCAATTTTCTTCCTCCACCCAAGGCCACCACGCCCATGCCGACGCCGCGCGTGTCGATGGCGGTGATGGTGCCGGCCCGCGGGGCGAAGATATCGCGGACGATGGGCGCGGGGACAAGGTGCTGTTCCATGCGCTCGACGAAATCGGCGGGACCGCCGAGGAGCGCCACCATTTTGGAGAAGCGCTCGAGCGCGGCGCCGGATTCGATGGCGTGATCCACCGCCCTGAGCGCCCCATCGCCGCGGCCGCAAAGGGTGAGGGCGCCGACGCAGAGCGCTACGGTGACGGCATGGAGGCGCGAGTCGCGGTGCCTGCCGGTGAGGAAATCGACGGCGTTGCGGATTTCGAGGGCGTTGCCGGCAGCGGAGGCCAGCGGCTCGTTCATGTCGGTGATGAGGGCGGCGGTGCGGGGGCCGGCGCCGTTGGCGACAGAGACGAGGCTTTCAGCCAAGGCGCGCGACTTTTCGAGCGTGGGCATGAAGGCACCGGAGCCGGTCTTGACGTCGAGGATGAGCGCGCCGAGGCCGGCGGCGAGCTTCTTGGAGAGGATCGACGCGGTGATGAGCGGGATGGACTCGACCGTGCCGGTGACGTCGCGGATGGCGTAGAGGACCTTGTCGGCCGGTGCGAGGTCGGCAGTCTGGCCGATGATGGCGCAGCCGGCTTCCTTCACCACCTTGCGGAAGAGCGCGTTGTCCGGATTGGTGGTGTAGCCGGGGATGGCGTCGAACTTGTCGAGGGTGCCGCCGGTATGCCCGAGGCCGCGCCCGGAGATCATGGGCACGTAGACGCCGCAGGCGGCGAGGATGGGGGCGAGCATCAGCGAGGTGTTGTCGCCTACCCCGCCGGTCGAGTGCTTGTCGACGACAGGGGCGTCGAGATCGGACCAGTCGAGCACGGTGCCGCTGTCGCGCATGGCGGTGGTGAGGGCGACGCGCTCCGACGTCTCCATGTCGCGGAAGAAAACGGCCATGGCGAAGGCGGCGGCCTGGGCATGGCTGACGCTGCCATCGGTGAGGCCGGCGATGAAGGCGCCGATCTCATCGGATGAGAGGACATGGCCATCGCGCTTTTTCGCGATGACTTCCTGCGGGAGGAAGGACATGGCTGTTCTCGCTCTTGTTGCCGACAGGGTAGAGCGGCGGCGGTGCGGGCGCAATCAGCCCGCGTTGGCGACGCCTTCGGCTGGCACGGGCTTGCGCTCGCCAAGGCCGCGGTTGAGAAGCGCCACACCGGCGGCGGCGAGGCTCAGCACGGCGAGGATGAGGTAGCCCGGCTGCGGCCCCCAGTCGTAGAGCGCCCCGGCCAGCACCGGACCGACGACGCGGCCGAGCGCCGAGAAGGCCTGGTTGAGGCCGACATACTTGCCCGTCGCGCCCTCGGGAGCGAGGCGGCTTGCCATCGAGGCGGTAATGTTGGTGAGCGCGCCCTGCGCCGCGCCGACAATGCAAACGCCGGCGAGGAAAGCGGCGAAGGGGCTGAGCGGCAGGGTGGCGAGGGCCAGCGCGATGAGGAGGGCGGCGCCGGCGGCGACGATCCAGTCGCCGAAGCGCTCGCTGATGCGCCAGACGAGGCCGGCCTGGGCGATGATGGAGGCAATGCCCGCGAGCGTCAGCAGCCAGCCGAGGCCCGAGGCGGTGATGGCGAAGCGATCATGGACCAGGAGGCCGAGCGTCGTTTCCATGCCGACGAAGACCACCATGGTGAGGCCGGTGACGATGAGCAGGCGCCAGAAGCCGGGGCTGAGCGGCTGGTTGGTGGCCGGGGCGGCGGGGCGGCGCTGGGCGTGGGGCAGGAGCCAGAGGGCGGCGGCAAGATTGATCGCGGCGATGGCAGCGCCGATGAGGCATACGGCCGAAAAGCCGAGCGGCGCGGCGAGCGCGCCGATGGCGGGGCCGACGGTGAAGGCCAGGCCGATGGAGGCACCGCCCATGCCCATAACGCGGGTGCGCTTTTCGGGTTCGGTGAGATCGGAGAGCGTCGCCATGGCGACAGAGATGGAGCCGCCGAAAAGGCCGCCGAGGACGCGCGCGCCGATCAGCACCCAGATATTGGGCGCCAGCGCGCAGGCGACGAGCGAGAGCGTGGTGCCCAGCAGGGCCCAGAGCAGAAGCGGACGGCGGCCCATCCTGTCGGAGAGACGGCCGAGAACGGGTGCGGCAACGAACTGGGCCAGCGAATAGCCGGTGAAGAGCAGGCCCAGCGCAATGCCGGTGCCGCCGAAGGACGTCACCACGTAGGGCAGCGAGGGAATGACGAGGCTGAAGGCCAGCATGTCGGTGAAGATCACCGCGCAGAGGATCAGCAGGCTGGACTTTGGAGGCATCGGCTACTCGGGGGCGTTCGGCGGGGTTGTGCACTGTTCTCTTCGGCGTGGCCAGAGGACAGAGGGTCGCGAGCGGGGATTTAGCGCCGGGGTGCCGCGCGGGTTTGATGTGGATCAGGCGCCAGGGCGGCCGCGGGCGGCGCTGAAGGGAGGCTGAGCGCCGCATTCAGGGGCAATTCAGCGGCCGGCCCCTAGAGGCGCGCCCCAATTTCCCAATCAAGAGACTCCACCAGATGGACAAGCGCTTCCCCCTAGAAGACCAGATCGCCATGCTCGGCTCGGCCCTGAAGGGCCGTCTCGTCATGCCCGGCGCACCCGACTATGACGCCCTGCGCCAGGTGGTGCCGGCGAACTATGACCGGCGCCCGGCGGCGCTGATCCGCGTTGCGGACGCCGCCGACGTGGCGATGACGCTCGACTTTGCGCGGGCGACCGACCTGCCGCTGGCGATCCGCAGCGGCGGGCACTCGGCTCATTCGAGCACCGAAGGCGGGCTGGTGATCGACCTGCGCGACCTCGACGGCATCGATATCGACCCGGTGGCTCGCACCGTCTGGGCCGGCACGGGCCTGACGGCGGGCGAACTGACCAAGGCGCTCACCCCGCACGGGCTGGTGATCGGCTTCGGCGACACGGCGAGCGTGGGCATTGGCGGCATCACGCTGGGCGGCGGGATCGGCTACATGCTGCGCAAGCACGGGCTGACCATCGACAACGTGCTGGCGGCGGAAGTGGTGACGGCGGATGGCCGCATCCTGATCGCCGATGAGCTGAACCACCCCGACCTGTTCTGGGCACTGCGCGGCGGCGGCGGCAATTTCGGCGTGGTGACGCGGTGGAAGTACCGGCTGCAGCCGCTGCCGGAGTTCACCGGCGGGCCGCTGGTGTTGCCGGCGACGCCCGAAGTGGTGGCGAAGTTCGTGGAACTGGCCGCGGCGGCGCCCGACGAACTGACGGCCATCGCCTCGGTGATGCCGGCCCTGCCCCTGCCCTTCATTCCCGAGGCGATGCACGGGCAGATCGTGTTCTTCGCCATGATGGCCTATGCCGGCCCCGATGCGGCGGCGCAGGAGGCACTGCGGCCGTTCCGCGAGCTGGCGACGCCGATCGCCGACCTGGTCGGGCCAATGCCCTATCCGGGGATGTACAACGAACTCGAGCAGCGCATGGCGTTCTCGGTGCGGAGCCGGCTGCTGAGCGGCTTCGGACGCGAGGCGGCGGCGACGGTGATCGAGCATATCCGCGCCTCGGACGCGCCGATGCGGCTCGGCGAAATTCGCGTGCTGGGCGGTGCGTTCGCCCGCGTGGCGCCCGAAGCGACGGCCTTCGCGCATCGCGATGCCAAGGTGATGGTGTCGTTCATCGCCGCGTCGGAGAACGCGTCGTCGGCCAAGCGGCATGACGTGTGGGCGACCGAGGCGGTGGCGGCGCTGCCGGCCGAGGCCGACCGGGTGTATGTCAACTTCCTCACCTCGGACCCCGAGGAGCGCAAGGCCGCGGCCTATCCGCCGGCGGCCTGGGCCCGGCTGCTGGCGGTAAAGCGCCAGTATGACCCGGAGAACCTGTTCCGGCTGAACCAGAACGTGCGCTGATCGCAGTGACATCGGCAGCGGCTCGGGGCAAGGTGCCTCCCAAGGATAGGGAGGTACCATGTCGCGGCCGCTGCTCGTCATCGATGGGGATTCGTTTGCGCACCGGGCCTATCACGGCGTGCCAAAGACGGTGCGGCGAGCGGGCGGCAAGGCCGGCAACGCCATCGTGGGTGTCGCCAACTACCTGATCAAGCTCATCACCGAGGAGAAGCCGCGCGCCGTGGTGGTGGGCTGGGATACGCTCGAAGTGCCCAACTGGCGGGCGCTGGAGCTCGAGGGCTACCAGGGCGGGCGGGTGTTCGAGGACGAGATCGTCGAGCAGCTGAACGTGCTGCCGGAGTTCGTAGCGGCGCTGGGCTGCGTGGTGGGCAAGGGCGCGGGCTTTGAGGCCGACGACTTTCTTGCGACCGCGGTAAAGCGCGAGGAGGCGCGGGGCGGCACGGCGCGGGTGGCGACCGGAGACCGCGACGCATTCCAGCTCGCCTCGGACAGAACGACAATTCTCCAGCCGGTGAAGGCGGGCGAGATCGCGCGCATCGACCCCGCCGGGGTGCGCGAGCGCTATGACGTGGAGCCGCGGCAGGTGCCGGATTTCATCGCGCTGCGCGGTGACCCGTCCGACAAGATCCCCGGGGCGAAGGGCGTGGGCGAAAAGACGGCGGCGAGCCTGCTGAAACGCTACCCCGACCTCGAGGCCATGCTGGCCGACAACCGTTTTCCCGGACAGGAAGACAAGCTGAGGCTCTACAAGCGCATCGCCACGATGGTGACGAACGCGCCGCTGGGCGAGGTGCCGGATGCGGAGCCTGACTGGGGCAAGGCGGCAGAACTGGCGAAAGCTTGGGAACTCAAAGGATTGAGCGACCGGCTCGCGGCGCTGGCGAAGGGCTGAGGCGAAATCGCTACTCGAGGTGTAGCGCCCCTCAGCCGAGCGGATCGGGGTCGAGGGGCCACATGGGGCGGGGGATGTGCTCGAAGGGGATGGAGGCCCAGTCGGGCGGACAGGCGCCGGGGGTGGCGACGTAGAGCTGGTTGCGCACCAGCGGCGCGAAGATGTCGGTGTGGCGGTAAAGGTTCTTCAAACCGATCACCTGCTTGCTCTCCAGCGTGATGCCGTGGCGGGTGAACATGGTAGGCGAGAAGACGCCCGAGCGCTTGGTGTTGAGCAGCACCTCGATGCCGTTGACGCGGATGACCGCGACATCGCCGATGGGCACCTTTTCGTTCGACAACTGATCCTGCCAGGCGTTGCGGGCGAGGTGCAGCACCTCGGCCTCGACATCGAGGCAGGGGCCGGAATGGGGCTCGAACTTGCCACCGATGCGGAGCGTCAGCTTCGCGCCGACGCCGACGGAAAAACAGATGCCGACGGCAAGCGGATCCCAGAGCGGACCATAGGTGGCGTTGGTGATGCCGGCCTCGATAAAGGCCCGCAGCAAATGGGTGGTGTCGCCGGGGCCGCCGCCCCCCGTCTGGTCGGAAGTGTCGGCGAGGAGGAGCGGCTTGTCGCCGGGCTTCTGCGCCTCGGCGATGGCGTCCTCGAGCGAGACGAAGGGCAAGGTCGCCTCGGCGCGGATGGCGTAGAAGCGGCGGCCGAAATCTTCCGCTGCGCGGCGGGCAATCTCGGGATCGCGGTCGGCAATGGCCAGCATCTTCGCCCCGGCATGGGGCACGTCGGCCCACGGGAAGCCGTGGTTGAGCGAGAGCGAGAGGATGCCGTCCTTGCCCTCGGCGTCGAACATCTGCTGGACGAAGCCGGGCATGGGGCCCTGCCGGGTGGTGGGGAAAAGGCCCATGGTCTTGCAGTCGAAGAGCGCCATGACCGGCTCGATCTCGCCTTCGAGCGTGCGCTGCATGAGGGTGAAGAGGTCGTCGGCGCGCTCGGCGTAGTCGATATGCGGGTAGGCCTTGTAAAAGACGATGAGGTCGGCGACATCGACCAGGCGATGGTCGAGATGGGCGTGGAGGTCGAGTTCGACGCCGATGCGGACCTTGGGGCCGACCTGCTGGCGCATGCGGGAGACGAAATCGGCCTCGCAGTCGTCGTAGCCGTCGGCGACCATGGCGCCGTGGAGGAACATCAGCACCCCATCAACCGGGCCGGCGGCGGCGAGATCGGCGAGGATGCGGTCGCGCATCGTCTCATAGGCGGAGCGGACGGTGGGGCCGGCCGGCTCGGCGAAGGCGAAGAGGCTCTGCACCACCTCCCAGCCCAGCGCCTCGGCGCGGTGGAGCCAGGTCTGCGCCGGCTTCGCCCACGGGCTGCCGGGGATGGAGCCGATATCGCGCTCGTTCCAGAAGCCGTTGCGGAAATTGTCGAGCCCCGTCGGAAACGAGGCGAAGGTGTTGGTCTCGGTGCCGAGCGTGGCGATGAAGATGCGCATGGGTTCCCCTCTCCCGTGTGGGGGAGCACCGAGCGCGTGAACGCCCCTCCACCACGCTTCGCGTGGTCTCCCTCCCCCGTCTTCGACAGGGGAGGATCACGTGCCCTCCCCCTCGGAACCATACGACGTTCGTAGGCGATTGCCATCAAGGGGCGGGGCTGCTCTGTTGCCGGCAAAAGAAAGGGAGGCAGTGGCGTGGGGGAACTTTCGTTCGAGAAGTCGGCGGCGGCGATTGGCGAGGCGCGGCAGTGGATTGCGGGCGGGGTGAACAGCCATTTCCGCATCGGCATGGCGCCCGGGCCGCTGGTGTTCACGCATGGCGAGGGGCCGTACCTGTTCGACGCCGACGGCAACCGGCTGATCGACTATTACGGCGGCATGGGCGCCATGGTGCTGGGGCACAACCCGGCGGGCGTGCGCGAGGCGGTGAAGGCGCAGGTGGACAAGGGCATCCTTTATGCCGGGCAATCGCCGATAGAGGCCGAGGCGGCGAAGCTGCTGTGCGAACGCATTCCGTCGGCCGAGCGCATCCGCTTCGGCTCGTCGGGCTCGGAAGTGGCGCAGGCGGCGATGCGGCTGATGCGGGCCGCGACCGGGCGGCGGACGATCATCAAGTTCGAGGGGCATTATCACGGCTGGTTCGACAACATCCTCTGGTCGACGGCCCCTGCCCTCAACGCGGCAGGGCCGGAGGACGCGCCGGTGCCGGTGGCGGGCAGCGCCGGACAACATCCGGCCGAAGCGGACGGCATCGAGGTGATGGGGTGGAACGACCTCGGGCGACTCGAAGCGCGGCTCGCAAAGGGTGACGTGGCGGGCGTGATCATGGAGCCGGCCATGTGCAACCAGGGGGCGATGCGGCCGGCACCGGGCTACCTGGAAGGGGCGTTGGCGGCGTGCCGGGCCAATGGCTCGATCCTCTGCTTCGACGAGGTGATTACCGGCTTCCGCCTTGGTGCGGGCGGGGCGCAGGAGCTGTTTGGGGTGACGCCGGACCTGTCGATCTTCGCCAAGGCCATTGCCAACGGCTTTCCGGTGGCGGCGGTAGTTGGACGGGCCGACCTGATCGACCTGTTCGCGACCGGCGGGGTGCTGCATGGTGGCACGTTCAACGCCCAGCCGGTGGCGCTGGCGGCGATGCTGGCGACTCAGCAGGCGCTAACGGCCGAGCATTTCGCCACGACCGGGGCGCGCGGGCAGCGGCTGCAGGACGGGGTGCGCGAGGCGCTCGCCGACGCCGGGATCACGGCGCAGGTGATGGGCTTTCCGCTGATGTTCCACGTCTCGTTCGGATTGAAGGAGATGCCGCGCAACTACCGGGAGATCGCGCTTGCGGACAAGCGCGGCTACTCGGCCTTCGCGCTGGCGCTGCTGAAGCGCGGCGTGAGGGTGCTGGAGCGCGGGGCGTGGTTCGTCTCATCGGCGCATGACGATGCGGTGATCGACGAGACGATCGCAGTGGTGCGCGAGGCGGCGAGGGAAGTGGCGCCGGGGCTGGGGGCTTAGGGTTACCCCCACCCAGCTACGCTAGCTCGCTTTGCTTGCAAGCTTTGCTACCCTCCCCACAAGGGGGAGGGAGACCAGTGGCCCATCCCGTTCCGCAGCGGCGGGGCGCTGCAGCCCCTTTACGCCCCGTAGGGGATCCAGACGTTCTTGACCTGGGTGGCGCGGCGGAGGAGGTAGTCGCCGCCGAACTTCTCGCTGTCGGCCAGGTCGTAGTAGAGGCCGCGGGTAGTCCAGGTTTGCTTGAGGTTGCCGACCGAGGCGGCTTCGACGAGCTTGGACGTCTCCGCGTCGGCGGCGGCCCAGATGGCGTCGATGCCGTCGTGCTCGGCGAGGGTCTTGGCCAGCACCTTCGTTTCACCGGTGACGATGTTGAGGACGCCCGAGGGGACGTCGGAGGTTTCGAGGACCTGGTAGAAGTCGGTCATCGACAGCGGCGACTTCTCGGACGGAACTAGCACCACGGTGTTGCCCATGGCTAGGGCCGGGGCGACGAGCGCGATGGAGCCGAGCAGCGGGCGGCTCGGCGGGGCGAGGATGGCCATGGCACCGAGCGGCTCGACCATGGCGGTCGCCATCATGCGCTGGGGCGGGTTGTGCACGGCGCCGTCATACTTGTCGGCCCAGCCGGCGAAAGCAAAGAGCCGCTCGACGGCGGCGGCGACCTCGGCCGTGCCATCCTCGCCGGTCTGCGCCTCGATGCGGGCGGCAAACTCGGCGGCGCGGTATTCGAGGTTTTCGGCAAGGAAGTAGAGGATCTGGGCGCGGTTATGGGCCGAGGTGGTGGCCCAGCCTAGGGCGGCGCGAGCCGCTTCGACGGCGTTGCGGATATCCTTGCGGTTGCCCTCGCCTACTTCGCCGACGAGGTTGCCGGCTGGGCCGTAAACCGGACGCGAGTAGCCCGAGTCCGGACGGGCCTGCTTGCCGCCGATATACATTTTCGCGGTCTGGTCGATGCCGGCCTCGTCATCCAGTGGGTTCCCGGGCTTGGCGGGAGGTTTGGCCGCGAGCACTTCGGCGGCGGGCCTCAGCTCCTTTTCCCACTTGGGCTTGAGGTAGACGGCCATGCCTTCCTTGCCGCCTTCGCGGCCGAAGCCGGATTCCTTGTAGCCGCCGAAGCCGACGGCGGCGTCGAAATTGTTGGTGGAGTTGATCCACACCACGCCCGACTTGATCTTCGGGGCGATATCGAGGGCGAGGTTGACGTTCTCGGTCCAGATGGTGGCGGCGAGGCCGTAGCGCGAGTTGTTGGCGAGGGCCACGGCTTCCTCGGGGGTGCGGAAGCTCATTTCGACCAGTACGGGGCCGAAGATTTCCTCGGACGCCACGGTGTTGGCGGGCGAGACATGGGTGATGAGAGCGGGCTTGAGGAAGCAGCCCTGCCCAGGCAGGTCGATATCGGCCTCGTAGAGGTGGCCGCCTTCGGCGACGCCCTTCTTGACGAGGTCGCGGACGCGCTCGACCTGCACCTGCGCCACCAGCGCGCCGATATCGACGGCCTTGTCGAGCGGGTCGCCGACACGGAGCGTGGCCATGCGCTTCTTCAGCTTGTCGAGGAAGCGATCCTCAATGCTCTCCTGCACGAGGAGGCGCGAGCCGGCGCAGCAGACCTGGCCCTGGTTGAACCAGATGGCATCGACGAGACCTTCGATGGCGCTGTCGAGGTCGGCATCGTCGAAGACGATGTAGGGCGATTTGCCGCCGAGCTCGAGGCTCAACCCCTTGCCGGTGCCGGCGGTGGCCTTGCGGATGATCTTGCCCACCTCGGTGGAGCCGGTGAAGGCGATCTTGTCGATGTCGGGGTGGTTGGTGATGGCGGCGCCGGTATCGCCCTCGCCGGTGACGATGTTGACGACGCCCGGGGGCAGCTTCGCCTTCTCGCAGATCTCGGCAAAGAGGAGAGCGGTGAGCGAGGTGAACTCGGCGGGCTTCAGCACCACGGTGTTGCCGGCCGCGAGGGCCGGGGCGATCTTCCACGCCAGCATCAGCAGCGGAAAGTTCCACGGGATGATCTGGCCGCAGACGCCATAGGGCACATGGTCAGGGAACTCGCGGTCGCGGTGCTGAGCCCACCCGGCGTGATGGTAGAAGTGGCGGGCGACGAGCGGGATGTCGACGTCGCGGCTCTCGCGGATGGGCTTGCCGTTGTCCATGGTTTCGAGCACGGCGAAGAGGCGCGAGTGCTTCTGGATCAGCCGGGCGATGGCATAGAGGTATTTTGCCCGCTCGTAGCCCGAGAGCGCCGCCCATTTCGGGAAGGCAGCGCGGGCGGCCTTCACGGCCGCATCGACATCGGCGGCGGTGCCGTCGGTGATGTCGGCGAGCTTCTTGCCGGTAGCGGGGTTCTCGGTGGCGAAGGTCTTGCCGGGTTTGGTCCACTTGCCGTCGATGAAGTGGCCGAAGCGGTTTTCGTGGGCAGCGAGCCAGGCAAACGCGGTATCCGGCGCCTCGGGGGCCGGACCGTAATCGAGGGAGGTGAAGATTTCAGCGATCTTGTTCATTTGAGGTCTCCCGTCGAAAGGTCGGGGCGGGGGCCGCCCCCTCCACCGGCTGCGCCGGTCCCCCTCCCCCGCTTCGCGGTGGAGGACCGAGGCGTCAGCGCCCTAGACCAGCGGCTGGCGGTAGTCGGCGGCGTAGTGGCCGGTGAGGGTGTGTTCGAGCTGGCGTTCGATGTCGGTGAGGAGCGACGAAGCGCCGAAGCGGAAGAGGTGGGGCTGCAGCCAGTGGGTGCCGAGCTCTTCTTTCATCAGCGCCATGTAGTCGAGCGCCACCTTGGCAGTGGAGATGCCACCCGCCGGCTTGTAGCCAATCTCGATGCCGGTTTCCTCGTGGAACCAGCGGATCATGCGGACCATGGAGAGCGAGGTCTGGAGGTTGGCGTTGACCTTCTCCTTGCCGGTCGAGGTCTTGATGAAATCGGCGCCCGCCAGCATGCAGACCAGCGAAGCCTTGGCGACGTTGGTCTGGGTGGCCAGTTCGCCGGTGCCGAGAATGGTCTTGATATGGGCGTCGCCGCAGGCCTTCCGCATGGCGCGGACCTCGTCGTAGAGCGCCTGCCAGTCGCCGCGCAGGACCATGCCGCGCTGGATGACGATGTCGATCTCGTTGGCTCCGTCGGCAACCGAGGCCTCGATCTCGGCGAGGCGGGTGGAGAGCGGCGCGAGGCCGTGCGGGAAGGCGGTGGAGACGGCCGCGACGTTGATGCCGGTGCCCTTCAACGCCTCGACGGCGGTCTTGACGAAGCTGTGGTAGACGCAGACGGCGGCGGGCTTGATGTCGAGGCCGGAAGCCCCGAGACCGTCGAGAATGTCCTGACGGACGGGGTGGCGCGCCTTGGCGCAGAGGCGCTCGACGCGGCCGGGCGTATCGTCGCTGTTCAGNGTCGTGAGGTCCATCAGGGTGATGGCCTTGAGCAGCCAGGCGGCCTGCCACTCCTTCTTCACCGTGCGGCGGGCGGGGAGCGTGGCGGCGCGGCGTTCGAGGGCCGAACGGTTCATGCGCACGCGCTCGACCCAGTCGAGATCGAGCGGGAAACCGGGGTTGCGGCGGTGCGCTCCGGCGGGCTGCACGGGCTCCGGATTGGGCTTGGCTTTCGCAGCAGGCTTTGACGCGGCCTGATCGACGACGCGAAGTTCCATTGATGGCCTCCTTGCCAGAGAACGGGTCTTACGCCCGTTTTGCGGCAGTTTCATGCGGGCTATTATCTACCCAGAAACTCCGGGCCGAAAGAGTGCGGCAGGAGTTGCGCGACGGTCTGTTCGAGCGGCTCGCCCTCGATGCCGTGCGAGACGACGACCACATCCTGATCGGCGAACTCGCGGATGCGCTGGCGGCAGCCACCGCAGGGCGTCACCGGCGCCTTGCCGGGGCCGGTGGTGTAGACGCGCAGGATGCGCTTGCCGCCACCCGCCAACATGGCGGCGATGGCGGAGGGCTCGGCGCAGTTGCCCACGGGATAGGCGGCGTTCTCGACGTTGCAGCCCGAATAGATCTTGCCGTCGTCGGCCAGGATGGCGGTGCCGACCTGGAAGTTCGAATAAGGCGCATAGGCTTTGGCGCGCACGGCTTCGGCGGCCGCAAGCAACTCAGCATCGCGAGGATGAGGCATACAGTTCCTCCTTAGCCAAGTCCTTGTCCGAAAACCGGAAGACCAATTTTCGGGGACATGGCTAGCGTTCTTTCGTATAGGGCACGCCGCCCGCCTTGGGGCCCACGGCCTTGCCGATGAAGCCGGCGAGCAGCACGCAGGTGAGCACGTAGGGCAGCGCCTGGATGGCCTGCACCGGAATGCCGACGCCGAAGATTTCAGCGCCTTGCAGGCGGATCTGCAGCGCATCGAGGAAGCCGAAGAGCAGGCAGGTGAACATGGCGGGCACCGGCTTCCACTTGGCGAAGATGAGCGCGGCGAGCGCGATGAAGCCCTTGCCGGCAGTCATGTTGTTGCCGAAGCCCGAGCCCTGCGCGATGGAGAAGAACGCCCCGGCAAAGCCGCAGAGCAGGCCGGTGATGATGACCGCCTGGTAGCGCAGGGCCACCACGGAAATGCCCGCCGTATCGACGGCCTTGGGGTTTTCGCCCACGGCGCGCAGGCGCAGGCCGAAGCGGGTGCGATAAAGCACGAACCAGGTGATCGGCACGGCCAGGAAGGCGATGTAAACGAGCAGGTTGTGGCCGGAAATGAGGCCCGAATAGATGGGCCCGATCACCGGCACGTTCTGTAGTTCGTTGGCGAAGGGCAGCGTGATTTCGGTGAAGCGTTCGCCGGCCTTGAGCTGCGGCGTGCGGCCGCCCTGCCCGAACCACTGGATGCCGAGGAAGGTGGTGAGCCCCGCCGCCAGCATGTTGATGGCGACGCCGGCGATCAGCTGGTTGCCCTTGAGCGTAATGGCGGCGGCGCCCTGGAGGGCCGCAGTGGTGATGGAGACGGCAAGCCCGGCGAGGAGGCCGAGCCAGACGCTGCCGGTGACCGCGGCGACCGCGGCGGCGGCGAAGGCCGAAGCGAGCATCTTGCCTTCAAGGCCGATGTCGAACACGCCCGAACGCTCGGAATAAAGCCCCGCGAGGCAGGCGAGGAGCAGCGGGGTCGAGAGGCGGATCGTCGCGTCGAGGGTGGAGAGAATGATGGCGATATCCATCTCAGCTCTCCGACTTGACGGTGTTGCGGTCGATCGCCTCGGCCTTCTGGCCGGGCGACAGGGTGGTGAAGATGCGCTGCAGGCCGGGGCGGAACAGCCCTTCCATGGCGCCCGTGAAGAGGATCACCAAGGCCTGGATGACCACGACCATTTCCTTGCTCAACCCGGGGATGACGTATTGCAACTCGTTGCCGCCCTGGTAGAGCGCGCCGAAGAGCAGCGCGGCGAGCAGGATGCCGATGGGGTGGTTGCGGCCCATGAGCGCCACCGCGATGCCGACGAAACCGGCATCGGCGACATAGTCGAGCACGAGGCGATACTGCACGCCCACGACCTGGTTGACGGCCACCATGCCGGCGAGCGCACCCGACATGGTCATCACGATCATGATGACGCGGCTGTTGGAAATGCCGGCATAGGTCGAGGCGGTCGGGTTCTGGCCCAGCGCCCGCATGCGGAAACCGAACCGGGTGTGCCAGATGAGGAAATAGGCGCCGACGAGGCAGAGCAGCGCCAGGACGAGCGTGAAGTTGACGTCGGTATTGCGGAACCAGGGGATGAAGGTGCCGAGCTTGGGCATGCGCCCCTCGGGCGCGATCATCGCCGATTCCGGGGCGAGGCCGCCCGGCGGCTTCAGCACATTGACCACCATATAGACCATGATCGCCGCAGCGATGAAGTTGAACATGATGGTGGTGATGACGACGTGCGAGCCGCGCTTGGCTTGCAGCCAGCCGGGAATGAAGCCCCACAGCCCGCCCACCGCGGCGCCCGCGACGACGGCGATGGGGAAGGTGATCCACCAGGGCAGGAACTGCAGCGGCAGCGCCACGGCGATGACGCCGAGCCCGGCGATATAGGCCTGGCCGTTGCCGCCGATATTGAAGAGGCCGGCATGGGCCGCCACCGCCACGGCAAGGCCGGTGAAGATGAAGTTGGTCGAGTAGTAGAGCGTGTAGCCCAGATTGTAGCCGTTGCCGAAGGCGCCGGTGACGATGGCGTTGAGCGCCGCCAGCGGATCCTGCCCGATGGCGAGCACCACGAGGCCCGAGACGATGAAGGCCAAGGCCAGGTTGAGCAGCGGCAGGAGGACCACATCGGCCCAGCGCGGCAGCGGTTTGAGGATGACCGAGCTCATGCCGTTTTTCCTTCGGCCGCTACGCGCGCCTGGGGCGCCGCCTTTCTCTCCGTGACGCCCGCCATCATCAGGCCCAGTTCGCCTTCTGTGGCGGTGGCCGGGTCGGCTTCGCCGACGATGTGGCCGTCGAACATCACGAGGATGCGGTCACTCAGCGAACGGATTTCGTCGAGCTCGACCGAGACGAGCAGGATGGCCTTGCCCGCGTCGCGCATCTTGATGATCTGATTGTGGATGAACTCGATGGCGCCGATATCGACGCCGCGCGTCGGCTGGCCGACGATGAGCACGTCGGGATTGCGTTCCATCTCGCGCGCCAGCACGATCTTCTGCTGGTTGCCGCCGGAGAAGTTGGCGGTCTTCAGCCGCTCGTTGGCGGGGCGGATATCGAATTTCTGGATGCGCTCGCGGGCTTGGGCGCGCGCGGCGTTGCCGTCGACGAGGAAGCCGGCACCATACGCCTTGTCTCCCTCGTAGCCGAGCATGTTGTTCTCCCACTCCTCGAAAGCAGTGATGAGACCCATGCGCTGGCGGTCCTCGGGCACGTGGGCGAGGCCGGCATCGCGGGCACGACGGGCGCCGTCATCGCCCTCGAGCGAGAGCGGCGTGCCCTTGAGGCGCACGGTGCCGGAGGCCTGATCGCGCATGCCGGAAATGGCTTCGAGCAGCTCGGACTGACCGTTTCCGGCGACGCCGGCAATGCCGACGATCTCGCCGGCGCGGACATTGAAGCTCACATCCTTGACGCGGGTGACGCCGAGATCGTCCTTTACTACAAGGTTTTCGACCGAGAGGTAGGTGTCGCCCGGCTTGGCGGGTCCCTTCTCGACGCGCAGCAGCACGCGGCGGCCGACCATCAGCTCGGCGAGCTGCTCGGGATTGGTGTTCTTCGTTTCGAGCGTCTCGACCATCTGGCCCTGCCGCATGACCGACACATAGTCGGTGATCGCCATGATCTCCCGCAGCTTGTGGGTGATGAGGATGATGGTCTTGCCCTGGGCGCGCAGGGTTTCGAGCACGCGGAACAGGTCGTCGGCCTCGGACGGCGTGAGCACGCCGGTGGGCTCGTCGAGGATGAGCACGTCGGCACCGCGGTAGAGGGCCTTGAGGATTTCGACGCGCTGCTGGGTGCCCACCGACACGTCCTCGATGATGGCGTCGGGGTCCACCTCGAGCCGGTATTCCTTGGCGAGGCGGGGGAGTTCGCCGCGGGCGCGGG
>JGI12420J12819_1000221_pt1 | contig 38425 bp, 27 predicted proteins | sample Passage237A_FD_12819 | JGI IMG/M metagenome (IMG submission 12819) | reverse complement strand
TCGGAACTTCCGGCTTTTTTGTTCAGCGCAAGGATACCATTGAGCATCCGTTCGCCTCCGGCAATTGGCCAGGTTCTGCTGTAGACCTCCTTTCCATCGGGCCCCGAAACATTCAGCATCAGCGCATCATGGGTGTCCCAACCCGAGGGCAGGGTAAGCTTCAGCCTTCCTTTCTGGCCCGGTGCCACCTGAGGGAGCCTGCCTTCGCCACTCTTCTCTACCGTATAACCGGCAAGCAAATCCCAGGGCTTTCTATAATTCACCAGCCGCCACGAATAAGTGCACGCCGATAAATTGGTGAAATAATACCTGTTCTCTAATTCAATGCTGCCCTCAAAGCCAGACGGAATCTTATCCATGGCAATCTGCACCGGCGAAAAGATCTCCTTCAGGGCAAAAAAGCTGGCCTCCTTCTCGCGGTAGGGCCCTACAAGTCCATCATTGGCATTCAGTCCATTGGCATCGAGCACATTGTTCATATCGGTACGCACAATGGCCTCGTCAACGAACGCCCAGATAAAACCACCTCCGCTGCGGGGTGAATTATAGTGAAGCTCCCAGAAATCACGCATTCCGGCTCCGCCCCCGCCATCGTCCTGTGAATGCAGAAATTCGGTGGGCATATAGATCAACGTATCGGAGAGTTTGCGCTTGGTGCTGTAGTAGTCTTCGTAGTGATCGCAATCAATCCCATTAAAGGAATTCCCCGGTCGGTGGTGCGGATGGATGACCGGCCGCTTTGAAAAATCCCAGCGCTCAAATTCGCCATCCAGCTCCTTATTGGTACCGCCTTCATTTCCATTACACCAGAAGATAACGGAGGGGTGGTTGAGGTCACGTAAGACCATTTCGCGCACCAGGGGTTTTCCGGCAGCGGTACTATAGGCTTTCTGCCATCCGGCGAGTTCATTCAGCACAAAGAGGCCGAGTGAATCACAGTAATTCAGGAAGGATTTGTCGGGCGGATAATGGGAACAGCGAACGGCATTCATATTCATCTCACGGATGAGCTGCACATCCATCAGATCAATGGCCGGATTCACACATCTTCCCGAATTGGGCCACCAAACATGTCGGTTCACCCCTTTCATTTTAACCTGCACACCGTTGACAAATATTCCCTCTCCCCTCCGCACCTCAATGGTACGGAAACCAAAACGTTCTTTTATCGTGTATAGGGTTTTCCCATTGCCGATCAAGGATACACGTACATGATAGAGATGCGGTGTTTCCGGGGTCCAGTTTTTTACATTCTTCACTGCTGTCTTTAAAACCAGAAGGCTATCCCCTGCCCGGACAGCGGAACGGATGGTAGCAACCGTTTTACCGGAAGCATCCGTAATTTCAGCCTGTACGCCCTGGTTTCCAGTGATACCGCGCAGATGAACCTGCATGGAAAAATCGCCATCAGCCTTTGCATCGATGGCTACGTAATCAATATGTTGCTGAGGCAGGGCTTCCAGATAAACGGGACGGAAGATTCCACCCAGTACCCAGTAATCGGCAAGCCTTTCGGCATTGTTGACGGATTTTTCGGAACTCATCTTGCTGACGGTGACTTCCAGCAGATTATCGGAGCCGAATTTCAATTTATCGCTGATATCGTACTTAAACCGATAGAAGGCGCCCTGGTGAACGGGGCCTGCAGATTGTCCGTTGATCTGAACTTCTGTATCGGTCATTGAGCCTTCAAAAACTATGAAGACCTTTTTATTTTTCCAATCGGCGGGAACGGTAAAGTGATGCCTGTACAGCCCCTTTTCGTCGGCAAAGCGGAAATTCTTACCATTGGTTTTATAGTCCCTGCCATAGTTATAGCTTCCGAAGCCCTGTTGTTCCCAGTGGGAAGGAACGGGAATTTTGGTCCAATAACCACTGTTTCGACCACCGGTGCAGAAAAATTCCCAATCAACCGTATTCGTATTGTCGGTACCGGAGAGATAGCGGATCTGCTTTTCCTGTGCACAGAGATTCAGGGTAGATATCAGGCAAACGAGTAGAAAAATATACCTCATACGACAACGTTAGGTCGTAAAGAAACAGGAAATAAAGGCAACAGGTATCCTGATCCATCCTGCGGAATGGGCCATGTATGGTTTCCATACCCTACGAAAACGACAACCGGAATTCCAGCGGCGATTGGCCTGTTTTGCTTTTAAAGAGTTTACTGAAACTCTGCGGGTGTTCAAATCCCAGTGAATAGGCGATTTCGCTGACGGTCAATTCCGTGGTTGAGAGTTTTTCCTTCGCTTTACCAATCAGCTTTTCGTGAATATGCTGTTGGGTGTTGAGACCTGTCAGCGTGCGCAGCAAGGAAGCCAGATAACTTTTGGAGACATTCAGATGATCGGCAATGTACTGCACCGAAGGAAGTCCCTCCATGGCTGTCGCTTCATCATCAAAATATTGGTCGAGCAAGGATTCCATTTTTTCCAGAATCTGATGACCGGATTTTTTCCGTGTAATAAACTGCCGTTGGTAAAACCGCTCGGAGTAATTCAGCAGGGTCTCCAGATGCGAGACGATGATATTCTGGCTGAATTTATCCATGGTTCCCCGGTATTCGCGCCGGATATTTTCGACAAGACCGTTGAGAATCTCCTCTTCTCTCGGGGAAAGGAAAAGTGCCTCATTCACGGCATAGCCGAAGAACTCGTATTTCTGGATTGTTTTGGCCAGGGCGGTATTCCAGAGGAAGTCGGGGTGTACTTTCAGGATCCAGCCCGATCTTGGCTCCGAAGGATTTTCAGGGGGCTCCACGGTCAGCACCTGACCGGGAGCCATAAAATACATTACGCCTTCATCAAAATCGTACTGCTGTTGTCCATACCGCATTTTCCCGACACCCCGCTTCACCGAAATCGTATAAAAATCAAAAACAAAGCTTTCGGTTTTATCCGGACTGTCCACTTTGGAGTAGTCGATTACGCTGATCAGCGGATGCTCCGGAGGCGGCAAGCCGCGGCGTTTGTGAAAATCGACGATGGTTTTTATTCTTTCCGGCATCCTTGATAATTGAAATAAAATTAAAACAAAGTATTTGACTAGAGTGCCTGTCCGCCGGACACTTCAATTCGTTGTCCGTTGATCCAACCGGCGTCGTCACTACAGAGGAAGGCCACCACTTTCCCGATATCATCGGGTAGGCCAACACGTCCGAGGGCAGTCATGGCGGCAATCTGCGCATTCAACTGCTCATTGTCGCGGACGCGGCCACCTCCGAAATCTGTTTCGATCGCACCGGGTGCCACGACATTTACGCGAATCCTTCTTTCGCCGAGTTCTTTTGCCAGGTAACGGGAATAAGTTTCCACCGCAGCTTTCAGCGATCCATAAACGGAGGATCCCGGCATGGTGATCCGGGTAAGTCCGGACGAAATATTCACAATACCGCCCCCATCGTTCAACATAGGCAGAAGTTTCTGAGTCAGAAAAAACACCCCTTTGTAATGAATATTGAAGACTGCGTCTACCTGTTCTTCTGTTGTTTCGGTTGCCAGGGCATATAGGGCCGTTCCTGCATTATTAACCAAATAATCGAATTTGGGTTTACCGTAAGTTTTCGAGAGGTAGGTGCTCAGCTCGCCGGCGAATTTGGTGAACTGCTCTATTTTGCTGGTATCCAGTTGAAAAGCGTAGGCTTTCTGACCTTTTTCTTCAATCGCGGACACTACTTCAAGCGCGGCTGCCCGGTTGCTGTTATAAGTAATCACCAGGTCCAAACCTTTTGAGGCCAGGGCGAGTGCCATATTTCTTCCCAGACCACGGCTCCCGCCGGTGACCAGTGCAATTTTATTTGAAGTAATCATAACTAAGAATTTAATTTTCAATTAATTAAAATAGTGAAGCTTCATATCGTCGAGCAGTCCCGGATTCCGTGGACGCCAACCTGTTTTCTTTTCTGTGCGTTCTGCGGTAGCGGGACTGTTAAATTGGATAAAACTACTCATCCAACCGAAATGCCCGACGATGGCTTCGTCGCTCACCGATTGGAGGGGAATGTTTAGTTTTTCCACAATCAGTGCGGCAATGTCTTTTACCGGAATCCCGCTTTCACCTATGGCGTTGTAAACAGCACCGGGTTCTCCGATCTCGAGTGCCAGCCGGAACAGGTGGGCCGCATCGCGCCGATGGACGGCCGGCCATTGGTTGGTTCCATCGAAAGGGTAGGCAGACACACCCGTTTCCTTTGCGCGGCTGATGATATAGGGAACAAACCCCTTGTCGCCGGTGTCGTGGACAGAAGGAGGCAGCCGTACCAGTGAAGCGTTGACGCCATTTGCAGCCAATTCGAACATCGCGGCTTCCGATGCTCTTGCCGAATACTCCACCCGATCGTTTTCGGTGATAATCCTGCCGCCCGGTACGACACCCAAAATACCCGAAGTGATGACGATCCGCTTCTCCGTTCCCGCCAACACCGCTCCCATCGCCAGGATGGCGGCCTTGTCAATGGCTGCTGCTTCTTCGTAGCGGGAGAAGTCGTGGATAAAGCCGAGATGCACGACCCCATCGGAAGCGGATGCGCCCTGTACGAGGATATGGGTATCCGAAAGCTCGCCGCGCAACACCTCAGCACCCGCCGTTCGGATCACCTCGGCCGATGCCTCGGAGCGTGCCAGGCCGGTGACGGAATGGCCGGCCCCAATCAATTCGGCTACTACTGCTGAGCCTATAAATCCGGAGGCTCCTGTTACAAATACGTTCATGCTTTATTGTTTTTCTAAAGCAAAGTTGAGGCGATTCCGGAAGATGAATGTAGCCGAAACGACGGATCCTGTAGTCAAAACGACGGTGGGTGATAAAATTAAAAATCCGTTTGCGTTTTTCGATAATACAAACGGATTGATTCGCCTATCCCGTTCTTTTTTACCGCCACCCCAGTTCGGGAGCAACGTATTTCAATATAGAAGATAGGATATGCACGTTGTAGTCGACCCCAAGGGTGTTGGGAATCGTGAGCAACAAGGTATCTGCTTCCTGGATGGCTTCGTCTCCGGCGAGCTCTTTCACCAGCTTATCCGGTTCGCCAACATAACTCCGGCCGAAGATGGCTCGCTTTTCCGGTTCGATCATGCCGATGGAGTCTTTTTGCCCGATCTCATGACCGAAATACCGACGGTCCAGATCGTTTACGAGAGCGAATATGGAGCGACTTACCGAAACCCTCGGCTCGCGCGCGTGTCCGGCTTTTCTCCAGGCTTCCTTAAAGAGACGTATCTGTTCAGCCTGCTGGATATGGAAGGGCTTACCGCTTTCATCAAATTTGAGTGTTGAGCTTTGCAGGTTCATGCCGTTTTCGGCCGCCCAGATGGCGGTGGCATTGGAGGCAGCCCCCCACCAAATCCGATCCCGGAGACCTTCCGAATGCGGCTCCAGACGCAGCAGTCCGGGCGGATTCGGAAACATTGGATACGGGTTGGGCTCGGCAAAACCAACGCCTTTCAGTTTTTCCAGAAATTCAAGTCCCTTCCGGCGGCCCATATCTGCATCGGTTTCTCCTTCGGCCGGTTCATAACCGAAATAACGCCATCCATCGATCACCTGTTCCGGCGAACCGCGGCTGATGCCCAATTGCAGACGACCGCCGGAGATGAGGTCCGCCGCGCCCGCATCTTCCACCATGTACAGTGGATTCTCGTAACGCATATCAATAACCGCCGTTCCGATTTCTATTTTTTTCGTTCGGGCGCCAACAGCTGCCAACAGCGGAAAGGGCGAAGCCAGCTGCGCAGCAAAATGGTGCACCCGGAAATAGGCTCCGTCCAGTCCTATCTCCTCCGAAGCCACGGCCAGGTCGATCGACTGCAACAGGGTATCGCTCGCCGTTCGGGTACTGTAAGCCGGGTGTTTGGCCCAGTGCCCAAAGGAAAGAAATCCGATTTTCTTCATAATTTCAAATTTACGGCTGTCTCAACCCTATAAAGATACGCATTGGAAAAGGATTGAAATATTTATTGTTTATCAATATGATCTACGATAAGTTTTTCCGAGATTTGCCCACACTAAAAACACGAATTATGTCGAACGGGATGAGAACCCTACTGAAACTGGAAGAAATCGGAGAATTCATCTTTTCCATATTCCTCTTCAGTCGCCTGGAGTACGCCTGGTGGGTGTACCCCGCCTGCCTGTTGCTGCCGGACTTGTCGATGGTGGGCTATATGGCCAACCCCAAAATCGGTGCCTGGCTGTACAACCTGTTTCACCACAAGATGTTGGGGATAGCGGTGATGCTCCTGGGATTCACAATGGCCCATCCCCTGCTCAGCCTGATTGGAATTATTCTGTTTGGACATTCGGCCATGGATCGAGCTTTGGGTTATGGACTGAAATACGAGGATGATTTTAAGAACACCCATCTTGGATGGATCGGAAAAAAGCGTTAACAATACCCTTGAAATAAAAAATCCTGCGGGAAACCTGGTTCCCGGCAGGATTTTGAGATGGAACAGAAAAACATGCCAACTATAGTTTCTCCGGAAACAGCACGGCTTTGATGAAGTTTTCCCCGTTCAGATATTTCGCAGCCGCGGCTTTTACGTCGGAAGTGCTAAGATTATTCAATCTTTCTTCCAGGCCAAAAATACTCAACGGATCTTCCTCCTCTCTCCATTTTCCGACAATATAAGAAAGCCAGAATTGGTTGGTGCGGAGCCCAATCTCATAGGAACGTCTCTGTTCAGCTTTGAATTTATTGAGATCTTCTTCAGACGGTCCTTCATTGATGATTTTGTCGATTTCTTCTTTCACTGCAGCACTCAGTTTTTCTACGTTAGCCGTAGCACAGGTGAAGCCAACGACAAACTGATAATACCCGGTCGGAAACTTCTGAGACTCAATTCCCACTGAAGGTGAATATACCCCGCCTTCTTTTTCTCTCAAACGTTCAACCAATCGATATTCCACCACTTTTGACAATGCCTGTAAATTCAGATTTGATTTGGGCGAATATTCAAATTCACCATGATAAAATAATCGAACGGCGGCTTTATCTTCCAAACCTTTTCGTACCACCAGCTCTCTATTTCCCTTAACCGGCGTTACCCAGGTGTTATAATGGGTAAGTTCGCTATCGGAAACCGGCAAGGCGCCAAGATATGTCGCCAACAAGGATTTAATACTATCCACATTAAAACTTCCGACGAACACAAAAGTTTGTTTTCCGGAGTTGCCGAAGAGCTTTTTATAGAACTCAAAAGACTCCTGCAGCGAAATAAGCTTTATACGATCCGCAGTAAGCGGTTGATGACGATAGGAATGATTGGTGTAGACAACGCTGATTGAGTCTGCAAAAACAGCCTCCGGGGAAAGAGATCTGCTGGCATAATACACTCGATAATCCTCCATATCCTTGGTAAACACGGAGCTATCGACACGAGGATGAACAGCATGGGCATGAACCAGTTTTAAGGCCGTCTCGAGATCCGAAATGGTAGTACTTCCTGCAAACCCATGATGTAGGTTGTAAACATATGGTGAAACAACGGAAGTTTTCCCCGCGAGGATTTGGCGGAGCTGTGATACATCCAGTTCACCGATTCCCATATTCGAAATATTCACCACATAATTTACACGAATCAGAGCACTATCGTCAGCTGCAGAAAATCCTCCGGCACCGAAAGAATTAAAAAGGATTTCATCATTCTTGAAGTCGGTAGGCTTCAGCAATACGGTAACGCCGTTGGAAAGTGTCAGTATCGTAATCCCCAGGGTATCAATTTTTTCTTCATTAACGATTTTTCCTCCTTCGGGAACCTGATCCAATACGGACGCATTTACTTCTTTTTGGACATAAGAAGTAAGGTTCTTCCTGGCTTCTTCAGTTGCCGCAAGTAGTTGCTTTTTCCCGGGTAACTGATTCTTTGCCGATTCGGGGCCAAAAACCGCCAGAATTTGGTTTTCCCTTTTCATCATTTGTCGGGCAACCTCATTAATCTCTTCCAGGCTGATTTCTTCGAGCAGTTGTTTTACGAGTTCATAATTAAACTCTTCCGATATCATTGAGCTCTTCCCCAGAAAATGTAACACTAATTTTTGGACAATTGAGCTGGAGTGAATCTTATCCCTTTCTTTAAAAACTTTTTCATTTCCGGCATGAATACTTTTCTTCACCACCGACAACTCAACGGGCGTGAATCCGAACTTAGCGACACGTTCTCCCTCGGCTACCAGAGCTTTTAATGCTTTGGGGAGCTCCTCAGCAGACTTTGCCGATACACCAAACATCGTTGCCTCCCAATCCGGAAAAAGCCCGCCCTCATATGGACCGTAATTTATCCGACCTTGCATAAAATCGGCCTCCCCTTTTTGGGTCCTTTCGCGGATCCGGCCCGCTACCATGAGATTAATCATTTCAATAATCAAGTCTTTCCGGGCTCGTTGTACAGTAAACTCCCGTTTGGTCTTATGGCGATAGATCAAATTAACGTCGTAGGTAGGATATTCCGGATCGGTAATTACCTTAAACAACAATTCTTTGTTCTCCGGCATTGAAGCAACTTCAAAATTCTTGTTTGAGCTGTTTTTCAGATTACTAAAATATTCGACAATGTATTTTTCTACCAGATCCGGATCAAAGTCTCCCACGGCAATTACCGCCTGACGATTCGGACGGTACCAATCGTAGTAAAATTGACGAAGTTCTTCATGTTTAAAATTCTGAATAACCTCCATTTTTCCAATAGGCAGGCGTTCAGCGTGACGTGTTCCCTTCATCATTACCGGAATCATTTGATGCGTTAAGCGTTCCGTTACATTTTTTCCACGCTGACGATCTTCTTCTACAATAACCCCCCGTTCGTTTTCGATTTCGATGCTGTCCAGCGTAATAGATCCCGCCCAGTTCGCCAGAATATTAAATCCGGTTTTTAATAATTCCAGACTGTCAGAGGGAATCGGCAGCTGATAAACCGTATGGTCAAAGGTTGTGTAAGCGTTCAAGTCCGCTCCAAAAGACACACCTGCTTTTTGAAGGGTGGAAATCAAATCGTTTTTTGGAAAATCCTTTGTTCCATTAAAGGCCATGTGTTCCAGAAAGTGCGCCAGCCCCTGTTGTTTATCCGTCTCCATCAAAGATCCTGCCTTGACAACGAGATAAAGAACCGCCCGGTTTTTAGGCTCGGCATTTTTCCGGATATAATAAGTTAATCCATTAGACAGCTTTCCTATTTTCACCTTAGGATCATCCGGCAGCGGCTGAGCGCTTGCCGGATGAATCAAAAACAAAACAACACAACACAGGAGAACTGAAACAATACCCCTTCTACTGAATATTTTTTTCATAACAAATGAATCACAATAAAAAGTGTTAACGAGTAACGGGTTATTTAATCGCTTCCAATTGCTGCAGGAAGCCTTCATTCCGAATGATCATCATACCCTGACGATCTTCCGTAACACCCTTTTGCAGTTTATACGTATACCGCGGGCGGTGACCTTCCATAATAGTAGGCATAAAACCGAATTGAACATTCGGACGATCTTTGAGCTCTTCTCCAACTTCGATAATATGGGTTGAAACAATAAACAGACAATCGGAATAATCAGCAAACCCTTTCGTAACCGACAGCGTTCCATCAAACGCATCTTTAACGTTCGTCCCTTTAAACAGTTCGTCGAACATAATAAACAGACGCTTTCCACTGCTGGCGGCATCCGAAGCCTGTTTCACGCGAACTACTTCTGCATAGAAGTGGCTATACCCCATTCCAATATTATCGGCTACGTTAATTGAAGAATAAAGCCCATCGCGAACAGAAAACTTAAGCGAATCGGCTGCAACCGGGAAGCCCATATGTGCGAGATACAGATTAATCCCGATGGACTTCATCAAGGTAGATTTACCGGCCATATTCGCACCGGTAAGGAAAAACACATTTTTCGATTCTCCAAGTTCAATGTCGTTACCCACAGCATTCTGCAGGCAGGGATGTTTCAAATTCCGGGCTATGAAACAATTGGCTTCAGCCGGCATGGCATGTGCATAATTGAATCCACGTTCATAAGCCACTCTACTTACGTGGATGTAGACGTCGATCTCGCAAACAAACTGAAGCAGATCCTCCATTTTTTCGAGATAGCGACTTTTAATAAGGTATTCATAGTTAGCAACGGTTTGCACGGAAATATCGTTATAGATATCCGTTTTTCGGATCTTTTCCAGCTGCGGTTCAGCCAATAAGTTTCGGATTGCTTCTACCCTCTCTGCAAACGCTCCGGGGATTTTCGATAGAAGTGGCAGGAAATCGTTGCATTTGTTAAGCGTAATAATCGTTGCCTGGAGTCCACGAACTGTTTGTTTGTAACGTTCGTCGCGCGTAAGACTTGCCAATAATTTTTTGACGACAGTATTTAACAGTGCCATTACGGCATTTCCTCCGGTACCGGAATCCAGGAATTCCCGCATGAGGTCGATTTGTTGTACGTCGAAAGGAAACTCCAGATCCGCCTTTTGAAATTCCAGAAAGGTTCTGCTCCGATTATTAATTGCTTTAACATCGGTTAAAGGATTCCGGAACATCTTATCAAGCAATTGATCGCCCCCTTTCGTTTTTACACGTCCGAACAAGTGATAAACCGATCCATGGCGGAATTTACCCAACAGGTTTAATTCTTCCACCGTTTGACGATCCGTTGCGAGCAGCGGTGCATTAACCCCGGAAGATGCCCGTTTTTTGCCATTTTTCAGTGTTTCGAGGATCCCTTCGTTGTTGATGATTACCATACCGTGTCGATCCTCGGTAATCCCCTCCTGCAATTTATAGGTGTATACCGGCTCATGACCTCTCATCTGTGTCGGAAGATAATAGAAAACAATGCCCGGTGGTTTCTCCAGCTCTTCGCCGGCTTCAACGATATGGGAAGAAATTACGAAAAGGCTGTCCTTCTGGGCTGCAAACGCAGAAGCTACGGCAACCGTTCCCTCGTGTGCATCCTTCACGTTTGTTCCCCGGAAGAGTTCATCAAATACAACGTAAAGCCTCTTCCCGGAAATCAGCGCGTTAGCCACTTGTTTAACCCTGAGCACCTCGGCATAGAAGTGACTGGCGCCAATTCCGAGATTATCCGGAAGGTTTATGGTTGTAAAGATTCCGTCCATTACCCGAAACTCCATTTTGGATGCGGCAACAGGAAATCCAATATGAGCGATGTACAGAGCGGTACTCAATGAACGAAGGAAAGTGGACTTACCCGCCATGTTCGCACCGGTAAGAAAGACCATGTTCCGGGAACGACCAAGAGAAAGATCGTTGGCTACTGGGTTTTTAAGTGCAGGATGATAAACTCCTTCCAACAGCAATCCTCTCTCCGCATCGTTATGAGCCACCGGAAAAACGAAGTTTCGCTTTACGGCAACTTCCGCAATGGAGACGTAAACATCAAGATAATACAGATGATCAAAAATCTTCTCGATCCGGCTTCTTTCTTTAAACCGGAACAATAAATCAAAGGCAGTAATGGCGGAATAGGAAAGCTTACCCTTCTGATTCAAAACGGGTTCAAAAATCGAATCATTCAGAAGCGTAAGGATTTCCGCCCGTTGTTCCGAAAACTCGACGGATTGCTGTATCGCATCGCTGTTTATCAATTGGTTCAGTTCCTGTAGGATGCGAATCACCGATTCAACACCGTTGGCAATTTCCTTTTCACTCATATTTCCGTCGCGTGAGCGGGCGTTATCGGAGTTCTGAGAACTCATGTATTTTTCAGCCATATCAAATGAGCCTCCATCGAAAGGAAATGCCACGCGATGGTTGGCGAAGTGCCTGATAACGGCACTTCGCTGGTTTATGATATCCGGATCGGCAAGAGGCTTTCGGAACAACTCCTGAAGTACTTTTTCCGCACCCCGTGTATGGGTTTGGTTATAGATATCGAATATTCCGCTTATATCTTTCTTACTGAATATCCTGAGATCATCTATAGTTTGATCATCTGTCAGCAGGTACATCTTTTCTATTATTTACGTTTACGTCTGATCAGTATTACTACTCCCGAAATCAATATAAGTCCGGGGATTATCCATACATAGGCCAAGTAAAGCCCCTTAGCCGTAGTGGTGCTGATCTTGAAATCCCGGTCGTGGTTTGGCCGACTGGGGAACAATATCGGATACTCTCGGTTCTGAACCCAACTGCAACCGGCAAGCGTAAACCAATCCTGTTCGCCTCCGAAGTTTCCCAGGAAGTCAGCATCTCCTGCTACCAGAATTCTTTGAATTTTATCGCCCAGTTTTCTCTCAAGAGACAGGGCACCGGAAACAGAATCCAGACGATAATCCCCTTCCAGGTGGTTAAACACCGGTTTTGCAGAATCGGAAGCCAATTTACCTACCTTAACCCAGGCTTTACGTTCGGGAGTAGTTACCAAAAGATGTTTTACCTGGAATAGACTATCGGATGCCAGGACCGCTGCAGATTTACGGAATGGAACGCGAAGTGAATCGCCGCGCTGTTCCAATATCCGTTTCTGAATGAGAAGCGTGCCATGATTGTCCAATTCGGTAGCAGCCTGGGTGATATAAGGCATCACTTTATCCGGCACATCGTAATCCGTAACTTCAACAACGGTTCCGGGCGCAAGCTGTACACCCAGCGGATTAAGAATCGGATTTAAAATATCCTGTTTCCCGGGCTCACCCAGAATTATCATATTCCCGCCCTTTGCCAGGTAGTCGTGAATTTTTTTCTGAGCTTCGGCTCCAAGTTCGGATCTGGGATCCGCCAGCACGACAATGTCCGCGTCCTCCGGTATATTCTGATACTCAATATTAATCGTATCGATCAAATATCCATGATTGATAAGAGCCTGTCTTTCACTTTTTCCGCTAAAAAGTTTTCTGTACCCGCGATCACCCCGAGCAAAGGGATTCCTTTCAAAATGACCGGAAATAAAGCACATGTTAATATGTTTACCGGTCAAGAGATAGTTAAGTGCTGCAGCCACATGTTCTTCATCCGGCCACCGCTTAATATCCGTGTACAAGCGAAGAAATACACTTCTATCCTTGTATTTCAATTGTATTATCGAGCGATAATCCTCCTCTTTCAAATCAATAATTTTCCTGATCTCCTCACGAGGCAAAAATTTACGCAACGGATAATCGAAAAACTTGGCGACTCCCTTTGCGGTCGACTCAATATTCTTTTCTTTCATTCCCTTATATAGGGAGCTGTCGCTTTCGTTTTGATCGTAAAATAGCGTATATTTAAATTTGAAGTTTTTATTGAATCGGACATACTTGTCCCAAAACATCCAGACGTATTCGAAACGGTTATGAGGGAGGAAGGTATTAACCACCGGATCAAAAAGGTTGGTATATAGTGTAACTTCAATCGGGCCTTCGTTCAAGCCGCGTACAATTTCCTGAGTTCTGGGATCTATTGTCATTTTTTTCTGCGCTGTCAAATCCATGTAGCCGATATATCCGGGGCGTGAAGTCAAGTAGCCAAGTGTAAGGGCTAGAATAAATACTCCCATATAGGCCCCCACTTTTTTATACCAAGGCAACAGAATTCGTTCAAATTTGAGCCGCAGAATGGTAAAGGAAAGGAACATTGCCACAATCAACAGAAAATAAGCAATATCCTTTGTTGTAACCAATCCCCTGAGCATAATTTGGGTACGTCCCCGCATACTCAAAACCGTGGTCAGATCCCTTATGAAATCATATTGCTGCCAGAGCCCACCGATAAAGTTTAAGACAAATATCACCGTAAAGGTAGCGACGGCAGAAACAATCTGATATTGGGTAAGGCTACTCATAAAAATACCCAAAGCACAGTATGCTGAAATCAATAAGAAAAAACCAATTGCTGCAGAAATCAACCATCCGATGTCAACGGACTCAATAGCAAAAATTCCGGTAACAATAAACAGAAGGACGATGCCAAGCAGGAAAAGATTATATACAAAAATCGCCAGGTATTTCCCAAGAACGATATCGCATACACGCACAGGAGAAGAATACAATAGTTTGATTGTTCCATTTGTCTTTTCCCGGCTGATTACGCCCATCGTGAGCAAAGGAATAAATAGGTACAGATTCTCAAATACCTTTGAAAAAAAACCACTCGCAAAATAGATCACATCTGTTAACGAGCCATCTACTCCCTGGTAATCGGAAGACAGCTCTTTAATTGTTTCTATTTTGACAACAAAATCCTTGAGATTTACGGTATAAAAAATACCGCTCATTATCAGGAAAACAACCGTCAAAAACCATGCAACCGGGGAATAAACCAGGTTACGCAGTTCGGTCCGCGCAATCTTAAATATCATTTTCATCTTAATGCAGGCTATTCTTTTTAGGAGTGTTGTTTGGAAAGTTGTTTAAATATTTCGTCGAGTCCACCCTTTTCGAAACTTATCTCGCGAAGCTGCCATCCATTTTGAACGGCAGACTCAACAATACTTTCGGAAACGGATTTATCGCCATTAAAAAATACCCGGAATTCTTTTGAACCGATTGCCTCAACATTTTCCACTCCGCGGATCCGTTGTAATTCCTGCGGGGTCGGCGGATTCTCCAGTCGGACAAAAAGACTGGTCGTATCGGCATAACTATTAAAGGCTTCCATGGTATCCGAAAAGATCACCCGGCCAGACTCAATCATGATGATATCGTTACACAGATGATTGATTTCAGGTAATACGTGAGAGGAAAGTAAAACCGCCCTTTCTGCACCGATTTCCTGGATCAGTTTGCGGGCTTCAATCAGTTGGTTTGGATCCAGTCCATTGGTGGGTTCATCCATAACAACCAATTCCGGCTTGTGTATGATCGCCTGTGCAATGCCGACGCGCTGGCGGTAACCACCGGAAAGGTTTCCGATAAGGCGAGAGCTAAAATGGGTGATACCAACTTTTTCCTTGGCTTCTTCCACCGCCTTCTTTATTTCATTCTTGGGAATGAGACGCAACTCGGCAGCATATTGGAGGTACTCATCTACCGTGAGATCGTTATAAACCGGAGGATTCTGAGGAAGGAATCCAATTTTTCGCTTCGCAAGTTCAGGCTCTTTCCGAATATCAACCCCATCAATATATACCGTTCCCTCAGTTTGGTTCAATACCCCGCAGATAATATTCATGGTTGTTGACTTACCCGCCCCATTGGAGCCGAGCAAACCTACAATTCCTCTGGATGCTATTTCAATGTTTATGTCACGGATTGCCCATGAGGCCCCGTAACGATGAGACAGGGCCTCTGTTTTTAAGATTGTTTTCATATTTTAATTACGTCCGAATATTTAATGTTGAACCCAGGTTACCTTTGGTTGGTAAGTACCGGAAAGACCCACTTTGCCCAAAAGGAGCAGCGAAAAGGATTGATAACGAAATCCTGAATGACGCCCCTGATTCATACCAGAGGTGGTATAGGTAGCAAGAAGATCTCCTGTAACAGCATCACGAACCTCAAACTCATAATCCCGAGTGTTCGACAATACCGGCAGAGTGGAAAATTCAGAATGTTCACGATAAGAAACGGGAGAAATACCTTGAATTGGTCCGGAATTTTTCAGATGCAGCACCACCGGATTACTTTCAGGGGAGGCATTGATAATACGGACGGCCATTACGCTATCAGAATCGGGAAAATAGGGAATTTCACTTCGGAACAAGAAATAATCAGGATCATTTCTTGTTCCACAAAGAACTAAAAAATTGATAGAGCCTTCCGGAAGATCAAGGCGAAGATCGTATAAAGGCTGATCTTTATCGGTGGTATCGGGCATTTCATACAAACGAAGCCGAGTTGAGCCAACATAGCTTCCTATATGATTCGCTCCTCTGTAGTAATCTCCGTAGGAAATATATGATGAATTCCGGAAAATCGACATTCCTTCTTCTTTTAAATTTGGTCTTAAAACATTACCGTCAATAACAGCATGCAATATATCCAAAGATGCTGTCCCCTTTGCTTCCGGAACGGACTTAATGCATGCAGTGCCGAATACTGCGAACAAAAGAAACAATAGGATTGTATAGCCGTGAATCCATCCACGTATTTTATTATTTTTTATCATGATAATTCGTTTTGATTAGTCTATATAACCGTTATTCTGAATTAAATTGGAGTTTTCCTGAATTTCAGATTTAGGAATCGGATAAAGAAGTTGGTAATTCCCTTCCCAGGGTGTTTTGATAGCTATTTTCGTAAGTTCTTCCTGGGCACGGCCGGTACGTTTCAAATCAAACCAACGATGCGCCCATTCACCAAAAAGTTCCACTCTCCGCTCCTGTGCTACGGCTTTAACCAGTTCGTCCTTCGACAAACCATATGAGAGATCCCCAAGTCCGGCCCTTCTTCGTATTATGTTAAGGTCATCTACAGCACCATTTAAGCCGTTTCCGGCACCGTACACCTGAGCTTCCGCACGAATAAGATATACCTCCGCCAGACGAAGTACCATAAAATATTCATTTGAGAAGACGGTAAATCGATTGTGCATAGAAATCTTATATTTATTGATATAGTAGGCAAGAGTAGGCGTAGGCAATGAATTGGTTTGATCACTTTCTCCTATCCACTCTGATCTTCTCTTATCGCCGGGTTCAAGAACATCAATGAATTCCTCATAAATTCTATACTTGACACCCAGCGTTGGACCTGAGCCAATCTTGTATCCATAAGGCGTTGCATACCCGAGCGTTGTATTTTCAAAAGTCTGTTTAAGTTGCCAGATCGCTTCCTGACTGTTGGCATTAAACACGCTGTTCAAATCTGATTCAACGGCATAAAGATCCGTTTGACTGATCACATTATCGGCGAGCTTGTAAGCGTTGGGGTAGTCCTTAAGGTACAGGTAAACACGAGCCAACAAGGCAGCGGCAGCCCATTTATTCGGGCGAATCCGTTCGCCATTACCCCGGGAATAGTCTTCCCTGAGGTATTGGACAGCAAAATCGAGGTCTTCTACAATTTGAGCGTAAACTTTATCCGACGGTGTTCTCGGCATGGCGATCACTTTGTTAAAGTCTACGGTCAGAACCAACGGCACATCGCCAAAGAAATTAACCAGGTAAAAGTAGGCTAACGCCCGGACGAATTTTGCTTCTGCCTTTATTTCATTCCTTGCCGCTTCAGGAAAACGATCGGAATCTGTTTCGTCAATCCCTTCAATGACGGAATTCGCACCATATATACTTTCATAAGCGGATACCCAAAGGGTATTACTCAGATCAGCAGTAGATGCCGTAAGTCGATTTCTTGAATATACACGACTCTCGGGTTCACCTCCTTCGCCAGATTCGTAAAACTCATCGGATGAAAAACCACCTAACAAACAACTTAATCCGGCCGCCCAACTTCGCGCTGCAGCATCTTGCGTAGAAATTTCCCCCTTGGTATTTATCATCTTCGAATATATTCCAAACAAGGCACCCTCTGCCTGTTTGTCTGTTTGAAAAACTTCTTTGGTTGTTATAGTTGTCTTCGGCGCCGGAATTTCAATCCATTTTTTGCAGGAAACCAGGTGCTGCGTTATCAATAGCACAATTACCCAGGTGTATAAAGAATATAATTTGTTTCGCATCTCTCCTTATTTGAAAATAGTTGAACCTATAGTTTACGATTATAGACTTACATTGAAAGTAAGGTTAATCGTTTTGGGAATAATCTCCGAGTATCTCTGAAATCCTTTATTCAGAAATCCCTTATGGCGCGTAAGTGTAAAAAGCTTATCTGTTTTTAGGAAGATTGAAGCGTTTTTAAGCTTTGCCTGTTTCAAGAGTTTTTCTGGGAGTGCCCACCCTAAAGTCATATTGGCACACTCCAATTGAGATCCATCAATTAAGATCGCATCAGAGTTGGAAAAACTCCCGGAAACCCCAATACCACCGTAGGGGGTAATATCCCCGGGTTTAATCCAACGATTGTCCATATAATTTTCAGGAAGATATACGCCCCCTAAAAGACCAACGGTTGAATATCCCCGCGGATCCTGGATTGTAGCTTTCCGGTAAGTAAACCTTACATTGAAGGAAAACTGTTTCCATCTGACACTCGATCCGAATCCTCCCGAAAAGTCCGGGGTATAGACGTATTCAACATAGGCGTCGTTAGAAGGGTCAAGCGGAATATTGTTTCCCATAGAAATCGTTCCGTCTCCATTCCTATCTTCAAACATGTATGCTCCCGTAAGGGGGTCAACACCAATGTAATGATAAAGGAATCGGATATTAAGTGGTTTTCCAACGATATACATATTCGCATGCGGTGACCGTTCGAGATTCGGATAGGCCAGCAGCTTGTTCCAGTTCTTTCCAATATTGAAATCAAACGTCCAGCTTAAGTCCTTTTGGCGAATCAGCTGCGCCGAGAACGTTCCCTCAAGACCTTTGTTTTCAACTTTAGCCGGTGAGTTCATAACAACGGTTCCGAATCCGGAAAATTGAGCCACCGGTTGTTGCGTCAATTGATCGTCGCAAACATCCCTATACCAACTGATCCCGACGTTGAATCTTTGGGCCAGTTGCATTTCCAGGCCAACTTCAAGTTTTTTTACCGATTCCCAATGAAATCTCTGATTCAGCGGATGAATGACCCCCAGAGGCAGACTGCCCATATACGAATATAGCTTATTGACACCATACGTCTCTTGATTAGACCACTGTGAAAGGTACTGATAATCGCCTACGCCATCATTACCGGAGATACCATAGCTTGAACGAATCTTAAAATAATCAAGCAGCGACGGCATCCATTTTTTCCACCAGTTTTCTTCTGAAAGGATCCATCCTAAACCAATTGAACCAAAGTTTCCGAATTGGGTACCCGGGCCGAAACGAGACGATCCGTCTCTACGAATATTCAGTGTCGCAAGATAACGGCGCTTTAAATTATAATTTAAGCGCCCGAAAACAGCCGCATACCGGTAGATAACGTAATCGTTTGAGACCTGAGTGGTCAATGCGCTACCTGCGCTTTCGATCAGCTCATCGTATGTGTATCCCATCGCATACATGCTGCTCATTCCGGTCTCCTGATTCTGGAAGCTGGTGCCTAATACAGCGGTAAGTTCACCATCTCCTACAGGACGAGTATATGTTAATCGAGGTTCTACAATAAAACTAGAAGTTTCGGTTTCTCCAAAAATGGAATACCCGGTTATCCCCAAGGCCACCATCCGAGGATCCATTGAACGAAGCGGATATATATTGATGTTGCTGGCATAAGATTTATTTAGACTTGCCTGGATACCTGCAGTTAAGGATCCTGTTAGTTTATATCCGGCATTTACGGATACACCAGAGCTATACACCTTTGCTTTCTCAGGTTGGAAGGCAGTCGCCCAGGGATAATTCCCCATGGGTCCATATTCAAGAAAATTGGGGTTTCCCAGGCTATCCCAAATAGCAGGCGCATTTGGCCCCACGTTCCTTCTCGTAAGTCGAACAGCCTCAGTCTGATTAAGCTGATAATTGGAAATCAAATCGAAATTGAATTTACCATTCAGGCTCGTATGTCTGTATCCCAGTCTTGCACTAATAGATTCATTTCTCCCACGCACCACAACATTGGGCTTAATTGAGCTGTAATTGGCGGAAATTCTGAAAGAGTTATTAACATCTCCACCTTCAAGAGAGGCCATTATGCTTCGGGTTCCCCCGTTTCTCATCAGTTCTCTAGTCCAATCGATGTAACGATTCGTATCCCACAATGTCAGATCGGGAGCAAGCTGGACGTCCGGCGTGGAGCGGGTATTTCTCATATATTCCCTTCTGATTTTAAAGTATGTTTCCCGGTCAATCATATCGGGATACTGAATAAATGTCTTCGACTCGTCGTACTGAAGATTAAAATTTGTCTTACCGTATTTAGGTTTCCGGGTGTTGATAATTATTACGCCGTTGGCCCCTCGGGAACCATATATCGCAGTCGCATCGGCGTCTTTTAACACTTCGATGCTTTCAATTTCTTCCGGACGAAGTCCAAAAAATTGGCTATGACCATCGGTAAGGGATAAACCACCCTGAACCAACCCGGAAGAAACGCCCTGAATAAAAGGAATAGCGGAGGGTGCCTGCAAAACGGTCATAGGAATACCGTCGACAACAAACAACGGTTCTCCAGAAAGATTCGGATTCACGGAGTTCCTTCCACGGATCTCCAACTTAACCGGAGTAGCCGGATGAGAACCAAACTGTTCTACCTGTAATCCCGGTACCCGTCCTGCCAAAGCTGACATAACATTCAGCGTCGGGTTGTCCCGAAGCTCTTCTCCGGATATACGGGCAACATTTCCGGTGGAATAACGGGAAGTTGTTTTTCCATAGGCAATCACCTTCACCTCGTCCAGCTTCGACTCCGTTCTTTTCAAAACAATGTGTGGATAAGCACCGGCAACGACTTCTCTTTCTTCAAATCCAATGGCACTCACCACAACCTTCGCGCCATTTCGGACGTCTTTCAAGGTAAACAATCCTCGATAGTTGGCGGTAGTACCATGACTGGTTCCCTTCACGACAAGGCTTGCATTTTCGATCGGGTTAGAAAATTCATCGGTCACAATACCAGAGAAAGTAATCAACGTATCCCCCGCCACTGTCGTAATGTTGTCGGGAATAACCACCGGACTTGCTGCCGCAACAGAAGGTTTGCGGGACAATAAAATAGTTTGATAATCAATAATATACTTTAAAGGCTGATCCGCCAGAAGCCTGTCGAGAAATGTTTCCAACGGCAAATTTTCTGCCTGAATCGTTACCGGGCGGATATTGTTCAGGGCATTCTGGGCATATACAAAAACATGCCCGGTTTGCTTTTCAATTTCGGCAAAAACATACGTGAGCGGCACATTTTTACCCGAAAAACTTACATTCTGTGATAGGCCGCTTGCTGCAACATTTAAAAAAGCAACAGTCAGTAAAATGGTGGTTAGCTTCATCACTAACAGGATTTTGGTCATGCAGGAGCCCCCCACATGGTCGCCCCTGCCATAAGCAGTTTTTTGCATAACTTTGAACTGTTTTGGGTGTTGAACGATCTGTCTTTTCCGAGACTATTTTTTCGGGCACCCAAACATCCGCCGTCACGTATTGCCGTACGTGGCGGTTTTTTATTGGGTACCCGCTTTCAAGGGAAGGTTTAAGGGCAAATGGTAAGGATTGCTTTTTCGGGTTGTTGGTGAACTCCGTCAGAGAATAATCACCGTCCGTCCTTCCTGCCGGGTCTTGATTCCAAGATCCTCAAACCAGACAAGAATGGTCGACAGCTTTACCCCCCTCTTTATTTCTCCGATCAACCGTATGTCGGGGATATTCCCGTCGAACCGGAATTGGACATCATACCATTTTTCCAGCTGACGCACCACTGCCGGTAGTTCCGTATTCTGAAAATGAAAAAGGCCGTTTTTCCAGGCTACCGCCTCGCGGATATTGGCTTCGCTCACTTCCACCGTTCCTTTCCCGTCCTTTGTATGAAGCACCGATGCAACCTGCCAAGGATGAACTACAGCTGAAGCCCGGGTATCGGTACGGGTCACCCGTACACGCCCTTCAACAAGCGTTGTACGAACGGCCGGCTCATCCGCATAGGCATTGATGTTAAAACTGGTCCCCAATACTTCCACCGTCGACTTTCCGTCGGCATCCACCAGAAAGGGCTTTTCCTTGTCGGCCGCCACTTCCATATAGGCTTCACCAGTTAGCCTAATCCTTCTCTCTTTCCCCACAAATTCCGCAGGATAGGTAATCGAACTCGCAGCATTCAACCAAACCTTGGTTCCGTCCGGCAAAATCAGACTGTACTGTCCTCCCCGGGGCGTCGACATGGTGTTCCAAAGCGTTTTCCCGGACGACTTCCGGTTCAGTGAATATACCAGTTGTCCGTCGGGAGACATGATTACATCTGAATTCCCCTGCGATGCAATGGCACCGGTACTGTTGCTGTCGAGTTCTATAATTGTTCCGTCTGCGAGGGTTAACATGGCCTTGTCTGTCCCCGGCCCTATATCCGGGGTCGTGGGGAATATATTTTTTACAACGCTGGTGCTCCTGTTCGATACCGGAGCGAGGAAATAAATCGCCACCCCGGCAATGAGCATAAAAATGGCCGCATACCGAACCCAGGCCCTCCGGAAGAAGGGAATCCGGTAGATAGGTCTACTTTCTTTTTCGTGCGGCCCCTCCCCTGAAATCGTCGACATAATCCTATTCAGAAGGGCTTCCCTCTGTTCCGCACCCAACTTTTCCGTAAAGGAATGTTCGCCCATAGCCTGCAGCAACGCATCATTAAGAAGCGCGTTGTCCGATTCAGACTTCAACAGGGCAAACAACTCCGCCACCTGCTCCGGACTGGCTTTTTTATTCAGATACTGTTCCCAGAGGAACACGATATGTTCGGCAGAATTCTCCATGCTGTATATAAAAGGCGGTTGACGACAGAAAATGTACTATCGGGAAGAAAAAAAAATTCAGGAAATTTGGGAAGCGCCAAGAAACACAATCAAAATACCCCTGTCCAATAGGTATTTCCGTACTGTTTGCATGGCCGCGGCCAATTGATTTCGCACGGTATGCGGGGAAATCTGCAGTTCTTCGGCGATTTCCTCGTAGGTTTTATGCCCTTCCGTTTTTAACAGAAAAATCCGGCGGCGTTGCTCCGGCAGTTGACGGATGGCCTCGCGGACCAGCCGTTCGGCATTCCGATAATCAAAGCTGGCTTCCACTTCGTTTTCCGAGGCAGTGTCCAGGCTAACCAGATAATATTGCAGACGGGCTTCCGACTCATTCCTGCGCATCCAGTCGATGGCCCGGTTTGCGGCTATACGAAACAGGTAGGAAGGTGGATTCTCCACGGATCCCAATTCGGAGCGGCGCTCCCATAACTGCACAAATACCGTCTGCACAATTTCTTCCGCCCAGAAATCCGCATTTACAATTTTTAATACGTAGGCATACAGCTGGTCGGAATAACGGTAAAAAATAGTCGTAAATGCCGTCTTGTCGCCGGCAGCAATGTGATCAAAGAGTACCGAATCTCCATATGTTTCGTAGTCTCTCAAACAGGTTGGCTTAATAACAATCCGTAAACTTAATTAATAAATAAATATGAGACAAGGCAGCCGGCGTTTGCCCCTCCATGTAAGCAAGCCACTTCGGAATGTCAAAAGTTCCGGGCTGCCCATCATACTCCCGCAACAACTACACGCTCTAAGCCGAAACGAATAATATGTTTCATTAATATCAACGCTTCGTTTATCCCAAATTGGAGTTGAAACATCTCATATAGTGAGGCACCTCCAATACAGCTTTTTTGAGTTTGTTCCCGGTACCACCACTCCAATCTTCCCTGGTCACTCCTTTCAGGTTCCGGTTCCGGTTCCTGCTCGGCAAGATTGCACAGTCACTTAAAATAAAACGCCCCTGTTCAATAACAGGGGCGTTACAAATAAAAAAATTCGATTTTATTGTCCGGCGAAAACCACGGAAAGCTTTTTCTCCAGTTCTTCGCCCCGGAGATTTCTGGCAATGATTTTACCCTTCGGATCAATCAAAAAATTCATCGGAATAGCGGTGACCCCATACAGAACCGCAGCCTTGCTGCTGAATCCTTTCAGTTCGGACGTCTGGGTCCAGGGGAGGTTATCGTGCTTTACGGCACCCAACCAGGCCCGGCGCCCGTTTTCATCATCCAGCGATACACCAAGGATGGTGAAGTTCCGGGCCGAGTATTTGTTGTAGGCCGCGAGCAGATTTGGATTTTCAGCTCGGCACGGTGCGCACCAGGAAGCCCAGAAATCGAGCAGAACATATTTTCCACGGAAATCGGAAAGCTTAACCGGCTTTCCGGTCGTGTCGTTCTGAACAAAATCCGGAGCCAGAACCCCCGTATTGGTCTTTTTACCGATTTCGATTCTCTCCGCCAGCTTCCGTCCGAGGGACGACGTGCGCAAACTTTCCGGGAACTCCGCAAACTTCTGTTCGGCAATTTCCGGATCGAAATTATAGCCCAACTCAATTTCATTGAATACCAGCAACGAAATATAGGAATCCGGATATTTCGCCATAAACTCCCGGGAAACGGTGTTGTATCCGGCCGTTGTTTTTTCCATCAACACACCGGCGGCTTTTCGGAAGGAGCTGTCGTTGCGTTCTTCCTTAGTCATGGCATTGTAAACCGCCACCAGCGAATCGGCAGAACGTTTATAGGGGCGCCGCATCCGCGCCAGAATTATGTTTTCGTCGTGGGTTCGTGAGCCCTTTATTACAGCATGTTTCACGGAATCCTCCGCCGTCAACAAGATGTTTGAATTTTCCAGATAAAAGCTGTTGTAATCGGCCCAACCATATTTACCCGCGGGCTTTTCATCGTGTTTGAGTGAAATGACCGCCTGAACCGGGGCGGCAACCTGCCCTTCAAAACGGAAACACCCATTGCTCAACACTGCAGAATCCAGGACTTTTTTTCCCGCCACGCTATAGCTGGTCGCTACCAATTCGTTGTAGTATGGGCGGTCGCCGGATGGGCCGGAAACTACCTTGAGAAGATATTGATTCGCCAGGCGATAGACTGCAGCCGGTAAACTATCCCTTTCCAGAATCTCGGCTGCCAGGACGCTCAAATACGTGGGTGTTTCGCTTACTTTTTCTTCGGCGAACGCCACAGCCTTCTCTACATCATAACTGAGCAGCGTCGCAAACTTAAGGCGAACCAGTGCAGAATTAAGTCGTGCGTTAATATCCGGCCCCTTGGTTTCGAGGAGTGAAAGAGCTGTGCGAAACTCATTCGCTTTTAAAGCAGCTTCCACTTCATTCTTTAGTTCGTAAAACGGAGCCAATGCTTCTTCTGATTCGTTAAACTTGCTGTTGAATGCTTTCGCGTGCTCCTCCATATCATAAGAACCCGCCAAAACCTGTTCAATAATCGGATCTATCTTTTGGGGATGCCCTATCCAAACAATCAAACCATCTTTAATTAGAAATGTAGCGGGAATCCCCATCTGACCTGCAGCCTTCATCCAGTTTGTACTCATATGAAGACTGTTGTTATCCATTGCCACATTGTACTGCATCTTATCTCCCATTCCGCTGACGAACTTTTCAATAGCAGGATAATCGGACTCGTAAGGCTTATTTTCCATACCACTTTCCCAGATATTGACACCGATGAACTCAACCTTGTCTTTATACTTCGTCGCAAGATCTGAAAGATGGGGCATCGCGAGAATACAGGGATTGCACCAGGTTGCCCAAAATTCTACCACATACAATTTTTTGCTGTCGAAGCGATCGATCGGCCCTCCCTTCACCCATCTTGCGTTGATCGCTGGTGCAGGATCGCCGATCTTAAGTCTGGCAGTCTTGTTTTGTGCATAAGAACCTTGGTTTATGGCGAACAACATCCCGATAACGCAGATCAAATTCCTAAGCATATCCATTCCCGTTTTTTAGTTTAAGCCTCCTACTAATAATTCTGCGTGAGACCGGGATTAAGGTTGGTTGCACTTTGAGGGAAAGGCCAAATCCAAAGTTTGGATTCCGGAGTCAACGTATAGGTTGTTCCGAGAATTGTACGGTACAGGTTTTCAGCATATTCAGGATAGGTGTTCCAACGCTTGAGATCGATTAAGTCCTTCAGTGTACACCAGTTCTCAGAGCGGTACAACTGCTTTAAGAGCTTAAATACCTGCTGTTTTGCGGAGGCAGTTGACGGCGCATACAAATCTGTAATTATGCGTTTTTCACGAATCTCTTCAAGCTTATCCTTTGCATCCGAAACCTCATCCAGATGCAGTAAACACTCTGCTTCGACCAATCGCATATCTACAGAGGTCAGCCCTGCGGCACTTATTTCAGAGGTTGCCCTAAGATCCCAAACGCCCAGCACACCCGGCATTCCAAAATAATCACCTAAATCATAAGGCAAGGAAATTTTGCCTTGCGTGGGCATGTAGTTCTGAAGAACAGAATTCGTCTCAAAAATGTCTAAAACTTCCGGAGCATGCCAACAGAATGTCGGTGAACTCGGCACATTAAATAAATCTTCCCTGCTGGAAAAAGCCGGTCTGGACCAAATTTTAGGTGTCGGACTACCGACGGCAAGCGGATAATCGATGAGCATTTGGTTGTGGTCGTCGATATGGTTATTAATGGCAAGTGAAGCTCTTGCAGCCACCAATGCCTCTTCGTATCGTCTCATGGAAAGTAATACTCTAGCCTGTACCGCATAGGCAAAAGCCTTCCCTACTCGTTGTTTGTTGACACCTTCATTCGGCAATGCATCCAATTTAAATGCCGCGTCAAGATCCTTCAACATCAAATCATAGGTTTCTGCAACAGTGTATTTTTTGATTGGCTGGGAAATCAAATCTGTTTCCAAAAGATAAGGTACTCCGCCATCTGTTGAAGCAGTTGCCGGATTATAGGCTTTGGCAAAATAATTGGCGGAAAGATAGTGGAACCATGCTCTAAGAACCAGTGCTTCAGCCTTATACCGATTCGCCAGTTTACGATCTCCGGAAGCCCCGTCAGCCTTTGCAATCACCGGGTTGAAAGTTCGACCGATCAAACGATAGATTGGCTCATACACATTGCAGGTTGGCCGGAGTGCGGCACGATCTATGGTTTCGTCCCAGAAAAGCAACGCATGGTTAAAGGTCTTGATCGGTTCATTAGCCAAAATTCCGATATCTGTGAAATAAACCACAGAAGTTAGGGTTGTTGCCCTGGGTGAATAAAAATCAGAATACATTTCGTTGAGAAGCATATTCAGATCATTGACAGAACTAAGCAGGTTTTTACCTTTCGGCTGGATATCGGTAAACTTTTCACACCCAGCCAACATAGTAAAAACCACCAGTGTTAAACCGTATATAATCTTTTTCATCAGTTAATACTTTTAATAATTTTGTCTGATACAATCCCCTGGTTATCTCACTATATTTCCTTCACTTAAAATTTAAAGTTCAGACCGAATACATAACAAGTTGGCAAACGGAAGCCAAGTGTTTCCGGATCAACTCCTATATCATTACTTTTCCAGATGGCGGGGAGGTTATCAATCTGGAAGCGAACCGATGCCCCGGTCAACCCAATCCGTGAAACCAATTCACGATTCAGATCGTATCCCAATACAATGTTGCGGATTTTTAGAAAATCTGCTGGGCGAACAAAAATGTCAGTATTATTCTGAACCGCGGGCTGTGTATTACCGATCGTATTGTATTGCCACATTCCAGGAACAATAGTATTCTTATTGTTTGGAGTCCACGCGTCAAGGTACCATGATCTCACAGGGCTGGAATACGGTTCGGGTTCAATCTGGATCTGATTTGCACGCATATGATGCCCACCGTAATAAACCATCATCATATTGAAACGGAATCCCTTCCAGGCAACCTGGTTTTCCATTCCGAAATTACGTTTAGGGTCAAGCTGCCCGGTAAAATACGCCGAACCCGGTGTATTGTTCTGAATCACGACATTTGGAATTATCCTTCCATCCTCAGCGTACCAGGATTGCGCCCCCTGATCTGTAAGACCGGCAAACCTATAGGAGAATAAAGATCTTACCGGGTATCCTTCTTTGTAGCCAAGGTCAATCATCTCCCATGCAGATTTCGCTTGAATCTCCACTCGGGTTACCTTATTCTTGTTCCATGCCGCTGTTGCAGATGTTGTCCAGGCAAATCCGTTCCTCGATTTCGGACGTAGCCAGTCGTAACCAAGCGTCACTTCAAGCCCATTATTTTTTACACCGGCCATATTCATAACCAGACTTGCGAAGCCTGTAGTAGACTCAAGCGTACGTGCCGAAAACACTTTGTCGCTATTCTTACTATACAGGTCGATCATACCACGGAAACGGAAGTCAAAAGCCATAAATTCCAACCCAATATTTACCGTTCGGGTTCTTTCCCAGGAAAGTTCAGGGTTACCGGGGCTTTCAATGGTAGCGCGTGGTTGCCCGGTATAGGTATTGGTCAGACCAGTAGTTGCAGTCATATAACTGGTAGCGTCCTGGTAGATATTTCCCGTGTACCCATAACTGGCTCTCAGCTTCAGATTATTCACCTTGTCAAAGGCGGACATAAAATCTTCCTTATGAATGTTCCAGCTCGCTCCGAAAGATCCGAAGGGCGCCCCTCTGAACTCCGTAGCCAAACCGTAAACATCAGCATAATCCTTTCTCAATGAAACAAACGCATTATACTTTCGATAGAATGAATATGTCAGATTAGCATATCCAGAACCGTTACGGCGCCGAATTTCTTCAAGACCTCTGCTGGTAAGAGCACTATCAATAAATTGATTAAAAATGTTGGAACGGGCGGGATATCCAAGTGCGAGAAAACCAGTAGTGTTGATCGCCCACATCTCATTGAAATTTACAGAACTGGTAGCATGAGACTGAAGCTGGTCGTCCCAGCCCAGATAAAGGCTTCGATTTCCCAACCTTTTGGTCTCCCGGAATTCAACACCGGCAAGAAAATCGATTTCATGATAATCGGCAATTGTCCGGCTGAAATTTAGCTGAGCCCGGCCAGTCCAGTGATCCCCCCTGCAATGTTCTGTCGCCAATCTGCCTCCGGAAGTTGGGAGGAGATATCGGTAGGTTCCACCCGTATTCTGCGTATACACATTTTTCATCAGTCGAACCAGATAACTATCTTCTTCCGAATAATTGGAACTGGTTTCACGGTTAACTTCATATATAAACTGTGTATTCCGTGTTAGGCCCTGTGCCAGCTTGAAATGAACTTCACCATGGTAACGACTGTTCTGGCGATCAATGCGATGCTTGTTGCGTTGAATTTCATCAAGAAGATGATATTGCATGGATTGCAGGGCCGGATTGTCTTCCGCCCAGCTAGCATAGGAGTTGTAATATTAGCCCGCACCGGGAGGCGTATTGGCAAAAGAACCGTCCTCATTAAACATGCTATAATATGCGGGGAGCTTAAAGGGGTCAAAAATATTTTTCACCCGGTTCGACCGCCGTTCAACCGAACGCTGTAAAATATTGTTTACGCTGAAGTTTACGGTCATCCATTTGTTCATATCGTATGAACCCTTGTAGAAAATATTCAGTTGCTTATCACTATCGTGAATATTTCCCTGGTTGTTACCTCTAAAATTCAGAATCAAGTTCGACTGGTGATTTTTTGTACGGTTACGAACCGCAATGTTGTGAGAATTGATCACCTGATTCTTCAGTATATGTTCAGCGTATTCACGAGCGAAGTAATTCCTGCTGTATTTCTCCATCCTCTTCTCCAATTCAGCCTCAGTAATGTCACCATTCTTTAGGAGATAGTGATCATGCATAATCGGAGAAATGTTTAGATTATAAGACCCGGTACCATTGATCGCCTTGGTCACATTGCTAAAGTTCAGTGTTGCATTCGGCGCATCATTGAAATACCATTTATAATAGTCATTTTCCAGATTAACCTGCTGCTCGGGAGTCATATACCAGTTGTCCGCATAATCTACGTTCCGTTTTTGCCATACCATCATATTGGATGACACCTCTACTTCCGTTTTATTAACAGAAGAAGCCCTTTTTGTCGTAACAACAATCACTCCATTTGATGCCCTTGCTCCATAAATAGCTGCAGCGGCAGCATCTTTAAGAACAGTTACCGTTTCGATATCATAAGGATTTATATCCTCAAAGGCTGTTTCCACCGGTAACCCGTCGATAACCAAAATTGGACTGCCAATAGCTTTCAGTGTACCCGCACCGCGTACCGTCATCTGGCCGTCGTAGTTAACCAAACCGGCAACACGCCCTTCGAGGTTATTGATAAAATTCGGAGCGAAACGGCTCTCAAGGGATTTTGAGCCGAGGGTAGTATATGACCCCGTAGCTTTTCGCATGTGATGGTTTGATAGCCCGTATTAACGGTTATACTAGCTTCATCCAGACTTGATACCTGTGGCTGAAGGGTTATAATAAGTGGATTGCCGGACGAAGCCATGGCTTTCGTTACCTTAACCTGATGCGGTTCATATCCGACAAACGAAACCTGCAACATATCTCCTTCATTAAAATCAAGTTCAAAAACTCCCCCACCATCCGTTACGCCCATTACCTTGTTTCCAAGTGAAACGGTAGCTCCGGAAAGTGGCCGGCCCGTTGTATCGACAACCTGAATACGGATTGGTGGTGCCGGTAATTCCTCAATTATTTCCATTCTGGTTGGAGCATCCTTGTTCGCTTTCGCGAATAGAAATATCGTTTTCCCCTTAATCATGTACCCCAACGATTGGTCTTTCAGCACTTCGTCAAGAAGCTCCGTTAGGCTGATTTCGTTCAGTGCGACAGAGACCGGCTTAGCCCCTGCAAGGTCCTTTTTGTTGGCTAAAACAGTATAACCGGTTTGTCTTTCAACAGCAGAAAACACCTTCTGAAGAGATAAGCCCTTCCCTGAGATGGTGACCTTCTGAGCATTCGAACTCGCATGCACAGAAAATACACCCAAAAAGATTAATAAAACAGTCAATTTCATGACCAATTAAAATTTTTTCGCGGTCCGGTGCCTGATCTTTCGAGCATTCGTCAAATAATCCGAAACACCGTACCAAAAAGCAGAAATTGTCATAGCTTTAGGTAATGTTTGGTTGAAAAATGGATACAAGTCTTTTAATCAGCCCAAACGCCACCGGGAGTACTGCAACCACTTCCGGTTTTGCTTTTATGGGCTAATCCGATAATATCTGTGGGGGTTATGTCGTTATTTTAAAATAATCAGATCTCTCCCTTCCAATCTACATTTCACTCCAATCTTCTGTAAGCCGATCAAGAGATCGTTCAACGCTACATCTCTCGTCATACTGCCATAGAGTTCAATATCTTTCGGAATTCCATTTTCGTATACCACGTTAATGTCATACCATCGTTCAAGCTGTCTCATGGCGGCGGCAAAATCGATATTATTGAAATTGAACAGCCCGTTTCTCCAGGCAACGGTTCTGTCGACATCTACGCCTTCAATCAGCTTGAGTTCCGGCTGAGTCCCCTGAGATAGCTGCGCCTGTTGACCCGGACGGAGAATTATTGAATTTCCGGAAGTTCCCCCTGCTGCGGCAAATACCCGTACCGAACCGTCGATCAGCGTGGTATTTATACTTCCTTCGTTTGGATATGCATTTACGTTAAACGTAGTGCCTAAAACTTCAACTTCTGCACGACCATCCACCAGCACCCTAAAAGGAAGCTTCGCGTCCGGTGAGATTTCAAAATAGGCTTCACCCGTTACCTCAACCTTCCTTTCCCTGCCGAAAAACACTGTCGGAAAACGTATCGAACTGGCCGCGTTTAGCCAGACCCTGGTTCCATCGGCGAAAACCATCGAAAATTGCCTTCCTTTTGGTGTGTGAACTGTGTTATAGCTGGGTTCTGTTACAAACTCCTGAGTTGCATTGTAGACCAACTCGCCATTGCGGATGCTTGCCTGAAACCCGGACTGAACCGCAACCAACCCGTTTCCAAGACTATCCAGTACAACCGTTGATCCATCCGCGAGCGTTAGAATGGCTCCATCTTTGCCAGGTTCCACCTGCATAGCTGCTGTTTTTACCCAACCAGAATCGGATTCCGATACGTTTTTCTGAAGGAATNAGTAGGCTGCCNCTCCCGCAACCAAAGCAGCGAAGGCTGCTACCCAGCCCCATCGACGGAAAATTGACCGTACCGGCGCCTGCTCCTTAATTCCCACTTCTGCAAAACCAGCTTTTCTACTGAAAACCTGCACCTCTTCTTCGAGCTTGCCGCGGTTTCTCAATAGAGATAGATATCCGGTAAAATCTTTCTCCCACTCAGGATCGGAGAAGACCACGGCGTCTTCCTGATCCGCTATTTCCTGAGCGAATAGCCATTTCTTCAGCTCCTCCCTTTCGGAGTCGCTGAGACTTTCGCCACGAAGGAATCTGTCCAGAATCCCCAAGATTTCCGAAGGTGTTGGCATAGTTGAATAATTTTGAAGGGACGCAAAACAGCAACCCTTACAATACAGTCAACCCAATTGTCAATTCATCACAGAAAATCGGAGATTTTTTTTGAGCCCATGATAAAAAGTATAAAAAGTTCCGGATCCAACAGTCCCCGAAGGCGTTCGATGGCGCGTGCCTTGTGATTTCGGATATTATTGGGGCTTGTATTGAGCTGATCGGCGAGCTGCCGGATAGTCAGCCCTTTTATATAAATGCCGGTCATAACTTCATTCTGCGCCGGTGTGAGATGTACAAAGCACTGGGCAATACGGTAAAACAACTGCTCACGCAGCCGGATCTCGTCCAGCCGATCTTCGGCGTTTTCAGCAAAAATATCCTGAATCTCACCCTCTTTCGAATCAACGAGGCGTCTACGTTTGAGAACATTTACACAACGGTTGCGAATCATGCGAAAAAGATACCGTTCGATATTTTCGGGAATTATTTTTTTATTGCTCACATTCAGCCAGAAGTTCATCAAAGACTCCTGCACCAAATCTTGAGCTTCCTGCTCGTCTCCAACAACTTTAAGGGTAAAATAGAACAGACGCATATAGTAGGTCCGGAAAACCGTTTTCATGGCTTTCTGGTCCCCCACAACAATCCTGTGAATAAGCTCCTGCTCGTTATCCTCCCGGTTAGGCATATCCTGGTTTATGCGAAAAACTACTAATCTTCCGGAGAGTTTTGCCTGTCCCAACATAACCATACAACTTCCCCGTGTCCAAACTTGACCATTTTTTTCGTACCTACCAAATTCTGAGAAAAAGGAGGATCTTCGGGACTAACGGAAAAGCAACCACGCAATAACCAACGTCACCAGAATATTAAACAGCTGTGCAATCAGAAAAGCGTACAGGGGTTTGCGGTTATTCTGATGAAGTAGATCCGAAAATTTGGTCTCCAGTCCAATACTGGTAAAGGCGAGAACAAACCAAAGGTTTTGCATCGTTTTCAACCCGTTTTTCGCTCCGGCAACCTGTTCAGAAGGAATAAAAAAGGAGAACAACAAAGAAGCCATAAGAAATCCGATCACAAATTTCGGAAAGCGTTGCCAGATCACTTTGATGCCGGCTTCCGATTTCTGGTCGGCAGAAACCTTCTTATCATTCAACGTCCAGTATACGGATATCGCAAAAGCGGCAATCCCCAACAACACATTCTGGGAAAACTTCACAATGGTACTGATCTTTAAGGCTTCCTCACCCACAAGGGTCCCCGAAGCGACTACTGCTCCCGTGGTGTCAATACTTCCACCCAGCCAGGCACCGGTGACCTCCTGTGAAAGCCCCATCCATTGGGCGAGGTACGGCATTCCGATCATCATCGGTATGGCGGTTATCAGCACCAGTGAAATAACATAGGAGAGCTTTTTGGTATCTCCCTTAATGGCTCCGGCCGTTGCAATCGCAGCGGAAACACCACAGATCGATACGGCACTGGAAATCATCATGGTCATTTCATTGTCGATATTCATCCGGCGGCAGAGCCAAAAGGCGAAATACCAAACCGACAACACCACCACAATGGCTTGCAACAGACCGTAGGATCCGGCTTTTAAGATATCGGAGAAAATGACCGTAGTACCGAGAATCACCAATCCGATCTTTACAAATAACTCCGATGTTAGGTTCTCCCGGAACCACTTCGGCAGGCCGATCGTGTTGCCGATCAACAAGCCGATGGATAGACTGAAGATTACGGCCTCCAGATTGAAGTTCTTGATTTCCTTGTTTCCCGCGAGGATCAACGCCACGATCGAAAGCAGATAAACGACGGGGAAAACCAATATAAAATGACGTACAGGCTTCTGCGTAAGCACCGCGCTTAGCAAAGCCTCAAGCAGTACAAACAAAAACTGGATCAGGATCTTTACGATGTTGTCGCCCGTCAGAATCTTTCCGGTGAGTTCAGACATGCCGCTCCAGCCAAAGGAAGGCACGGGCGACTGAACCCCTGCCAGGGCAAGCAAAATCACCAAAAATCCTAAAATAACAACAACCCAGTCTTCGTGGATTTTTATCATATTTCCTGTGCTTTTATTTTAAATATTTCTTTCAATGCCTGCCGTGCAGAATGATAGCCGCATAATCCGTGAACGCCCCCACCCGGCGGCGTTGAAGAGGAGCAGATATAGATACCCCTGGCGGAAGTACCATAGGGCGATAGTTTCAACGTTGGTCGGGTAAACAGCTGGCGGATATCGATCACACCTCCACTGATGTCTCCTCCGATATAATTATTGTTATAGTCCTCGAATCGGCGGGGATTGAAAACATGTTTCGCCAGTATCCTTTCCCTGAACCCCGGCGCATAGCGCTCCACCTGGTTTTCGATAGCCGCGGTCATATCGCCTTCGTAACCACGCGGAACATGACAATAGGCCCAGGCCGTGTGTTTTCCCTCCGGGGCACGTGTGGGATCGGCAACAGACTGTTGCGCGAACAAAACAAGGGGCTTTTCCCCCACCTTGCCGTTCCATATCTCTTTTTCGTAAGCGGCGATTTCTTCGATGGTACCGCCCAAATGCACTGTACCTGCACGACGTGCCGGTTCCGCAACAAAAGGAGTCGGCCCGTCAAGCGCCCAATCAATCTTAAACACTCCGGCGCCGTACCGGTATCGTTCGAGCTGATATTTATAAAGCGGAGAGAATTTATGCCCGGCTATGCTGAGCAATTGCCGCGGTGTAAGATCAAATAGAAGGGCTCGTGCCGAAGGCAAATCGTTCAATGAACGGACGTGGAAGCCGGTTTGTATGGTACCGCCCAAACTGAGGAAATAGTTCTGGAGTGCATCGGCTATGGATTGGGATCCACCTCGGGCCAGGGGCCAGCCGCTCCGATGTGCCGCCGCCACCAGAACCAGACCAACACCGGCGGTAGCGAGGTTGGATAAGGGCTGAATCGAATGGGCAGCGATTCCGGCCCAAAGCCCTTTCGCATTCCGGCCCGAAAACCGTTTGGCGAAACTTAAGGCAGAAGGAAGAGCTTTCAAACCGAACCGGGTGAACTTCAACGGATGTTCCGGAAAACGCAGCGGCCCGAGAAGATGGTGCTGAATCGCCGAAAAATCGGCAACCACTCTGCTCATCAGGTTCGTATACACAACTTCATCGCCCTGAAGCGAAGCTGCTGTTTCCGGAATGGAACGATTGAGAATCGCGGCCGTGCCGTCGTCGAAAGGATGGGCTGCGGCAATTTCCGGGTGAACAAATTCCAGCCCAAATTCCCTGAGCGGCAGCGTACGAAAGAAAGGGGAATCGGCAGCCAGGGGATGAATGGCCGAACAGATATCGTGCTTGAAACCCGGAAGTGTTCGTTCCGCCGTGCGCAATCCTCCCCCAACCGTAGACTTCGATTCTACCAGTAAAACGGAAAGGCCCTCACGCTGCAGCGTAATCGCAGCCGAAAGACCGTTTGGTCCGGCCCCCACCACAATAGCGTCGTAATCGTGCCTGCTCATCGGCACAATTTACAATCAATCTCATTTTCTCCAAGATTATTTCGCCATGATGAGGCATCGGGTGCCGCGTTCCCGTCCAATCCGTGCACAAGCTAATTGCACTGCCCAAGCAGTACCCAGATGATGACAAATACGACGATCGTACCAAGACATCCCCCGCCCAGCTTCTTGGCGCCATAGCCAGCAATCAGTGCTTTGAAAAAATTGTTCATGTTTGGGTTCTTTAGTCTGGTAGTCAAAAAATCATACCATCACAAAAAACCGCGTCCTGCTGATGACCGTGGAGCCGCACATATCCACACTTTACCCAACACCTCATCACAAATAATTGGCTTTCAGCCGATTTTCGAAATTCAAAGAAAATTCGTATCTTAATAGAAGGAACTAGTCTGTCCCCTCCTATCCCATTTACCCAAACCTTATGATCCCAACAAGGAACAGGTAAACGCATACAATTGGCGCTATACCGATCAACAGCTGTAGAAGTATTTTAACCAGCAGAGGTAGTTGCGAACGACGCAGAAAATAATCGACGACAAGCATCACCAACCCCGTTAGGAACAGCCACAGATACATGACGTCGCCATACATTCCGGCGGAAAATACAAGGTACAACAGGTAAAAACTACCCAAAATATAAAGTGTCCCGAATATCGATAGCGGGGATTGATAAAATTTCATATGGATGTTCTTGGTGCGCTCCTGTTACGAATACGCAGCTGTTAAAGGAAAAAAGAAAGGGATCTAACCAAACCGTTTTTTCTGAATCTGATCATAAATCTTCACGTAGTCCGGATTTTCGGTTTTCATCAGGCGATCCCATATCCGGAAATAAAGCCCGTAGTTGCCCTTGAATTTCGAATGGTGGAGATTATGATGCGTAGACGTGTTGATGATCTCAAACAAAAAGGAGTGCCGCAGCCATTTGGGGGCGATTTCATATCCCAGGTGGCCGTACACATTGATCAGCAGCGACGACAAGGCAAACAAACTGATCGAAAGTGGATGCAGGGGAAGCACAAATACCAGCAACAACACAATGGCACCTTCGGCAATGGCCTCGAGAATATGGAAAGAATAGGAAGCCAGCGGCGTAGGGTTGGTCGATTTGTGATGAAGCAGATGGGTATGCCTGAAAATAGCGGGATGATGCATCAGCCGGTGCATCCAATAGAAATAGGTGTCGTGGATGATCAGGCAAAGAGCCACGCTTACAGGCACCCACCAAATCGGATATTCGGAAATATCCGTGTAAATAAGGGTATAGGGCTGCACCCATTTGGAACAGGAAATAACGGCAATGCTCGCCAGAATAAGGGCGGAAGCAGATGAGTTCAGTACCTCGCGTCGGAAATCTTTTCTATCCGCCTTTCGCTCCTGGATCTTGTTCCGGTGTAAAGAGCTTGAGAGAATGCGGTAAAACAGGAAAAATGCAGTTCCGGCAATAAGGTAGTAACGTAGAAGCGCGAATGCGGCTTCGCCGGCGAAGTCTTTCAAAATGGCAGTCATAGTGTTTTAGTAAAGTTTAGGCCGCGACAAAATACAAATTTTTTATAATCTGTTCAAAACAGGGAGAGGATGCATAAACACACCTGTAACCTTACCAAACTTAGCTACATTTAAAAGTAGAGTTTTTTTGTTTTGAATATTTTTTGTCGTCTATAAACCCTGGATTCCTTGAAAAAAAAATTTGCTTTTTACTGGCCTGCGTTGACTAGCAGCTCCCAGCTTTTTTCTTTGTCCTTTTGGAATGTAGGGAAGTTGGTAATTTTTTGATGTTGTTGTAAGAACACTACCGGTGGCTTATTTGTCAATGCAGTGTGTGGGCGCTGATTATTGTAAATCCACATCCATGCGTGGGCCATTGCCTGTGCTTCCGCAAGGCGGTCAAAACAGTAATTGTCCAGCACCTCTTCCCTAAAGCTTCTGTTAAACCGTTCCATAAATCCGTTCTGATAGGGCTTGCCTGGCTCAATAAATTTTATTTCAATTTCTTTTCCTTTAGCCCATTCGACAAGTGCATCTGCAATAAATTCAGGTCCGTTATCCACCCTAATTCGTTGTGGCTTACCTCGCCAGCCTACCAGTTGCTCTAATTGGCCAATAACTCTTTTGCTGTTCATGGTTGTGTCGATAGTTATCGCAAGACACTCCCGATTATAGTCATCAATTATATTAAGCGACTTGAAATTAATTTTGTTGCTTAGCACATCATGCATGAAATCCATAGACCAGGTAATATTGGGCCGTATTGGCTGCAATAAAGGCTCCATAACCCTCACAGGTAATCTCTTTTTGTGTTTGCGCCTCAAATTAAGGCCCATTTCCGTGTATATCCTATAAACCCGTTTGTGGTTCCATCGATAATTGAGATGACGCAAATGATGATGCATCATCCAAAATCCCCAACGGTTGTGTAATAGCGCCAACTCACTCAGATGATTCCTTATTTCACCATCATCACTTCGCTTTGGAGCATAGTAATACACCGATGAACTTAATCCGAACCACTTACAAGCCTGCCGAATACTGGTTCTATGCTCTTTGACGGCAACCGCAACCAGCTCCTTTTTTTCGACAGGCCTTAAAGCTTTTTTTCGATAACGTCTTTCATTACCGTAATCTGAAAGGTCTGCTCTGCTACTATCTTCTTGTACATAGCAAGTTCAGATTCCAACTCTTTAAGCCGTTTGAGCTGGCTGAGTTCAAGTCCGGAATATTTACTCTTCCATTGGTAAAATGCTGCCTGGCTGATGCCATGCTCCCGACAAATGTCTGTGACAGATTTGCCACTTTCCTGTTCCTTGAGAATGCCCAGAATCTGGCTCTCTGTAAAGCGTGATTTTTTCATATCAGTAGTTAAAATTAAAGTCTTTTCTCTAACTTTAAATGCTGCGGTTTTAAGGGAAGCTTACACCAGGTACATGCCGTTAAAGCGCAGCTGCTGCATTTGTTCCAATGTTTGTGTGGTGGTCATAATGGTTTGTTTTTGCTTGATTATTAAATGAAAAAT